>Ga0335072_10000035_pt1 | contig 276586 bp, 270 predicted proteins | sample Lox_Sample_21_FD_206725 | JGI IMG/M metagenome (GOLD analysis project Ga0335072, IMG submission 206725) | Soil microbial communities from Loxahatchee National Wildlife Refuge, Florida, United States - Lox_Sample_2.1 | ecosystem: Environmental > Terrestrial > Soil > Wetlands | place: USA... | reverse complement strand
AAACAACTCTAGAGAGCTGGATTACATAATCAATTTGATATACCGATAAACTGATTATAGCGATATTTGGAAGTGGTCTGAATTGCATCGCGCCATCGAGTTTTGACAGTAGAGCGCTACCGGTCCAACACTTTTAGCCAGATCCCACCCCCCTAGATCGCTGCAGTCGCGAGACCACGCGGTTGAAGGCTTGTGGGGACAGGAGTGGAGTTGAATCGCGATATTTACCCAAGCTTACAGCCTTTTCCACAGATGCAGCTGCCATTATTAAGCCCACTATGGATTTCGAGTTTTGCTCGCACAGTTGACTCCATCCGGTGGTCAACGTCAATGGCTGCAGCCTGTGCGGGCTCGACTTCAGTCACCGGCAACTCGGCACGCCTAAACTCAGAGATTGGACACCGCCTGAACAAAGGGAGATGTAAAGAAATCCGAATCATTTGTGCTGTGACCGGAATCTAAGAGGTAATTGAATCGAAGATAACGCGTACCGTCCTCGCAGGACGAGGTCCTCGTCGTACGGGGTTGTGGAGTTAGTACAGGCTGCAGTACTTTCGGTCGGCGTTTGTGAGATCTCCGAGAGCGAGATCAGAGAAACGTCAACTGACAGGGACGGCAAGCGCCTACAGAACATCCCTCGGGTTCAAGTCCAGTCAAGCATTGAACCGTTAGCACACGATGTTGAGAGCTAGTGGAGGGCGGTCACGTCAGTTTCTTTTTTCTTTGCCGACATCACCACTTTTCAGCCCTGCGCTCAAACTACTTGATGCCTGCCATTTCCTGTTCACCCATCTTTGACTTCCGATGCTAGGAAAGTCCATGTTTTGATATCCGTTGACTTTTCGCCGCCTCAGATATGGCGGACAACAGCAACGAGAAGGATGGCGAGCAGAACAAACCAATTGAAGTGGCTCCCAAAAAGGCGGAATACAATGGGCCCGAAAGCGCAGAGCTGTCAGAGACCGAGAGCAGCTCGCCTAGTGAGCTGGACGGCCGTGAGAACAAGCAGGATCCAAAGAAGCAACCGACAAAGATCCGTCCAGCTGCTATTCGGACGCAGACTGCCACCAGTGAGGTCAGTACTGGGAGCCGGGCGACAAACGAGCCGCAGACCAAGACCAAACTATCGCTGTCGAAAAGACTCAATCCATTCAAACGCAATCCACCACCAATTCCTGAAGAGAGAATTATAAGCAAGGAATACGGTGCCAACTTCTTCAGCATGCTTTCTTTCCACTGGATTTCTCCCATCATGGCGGTACGTTTAACCCCGCTCGGCGCCGAGATGATGCCGACTAACTTGGATGCTAGGTCGGCTATGCCAGGCCACTCGAAGTCAACGACTTGTACCTTGTGAACCCGAACAGGAGTGCACACCTTCTTTCCGAGAAACTCATCACGCATTTTAACAAACGCCATGACCGAGGCGACAAACGACCGCTCCTTGGAGCCATGTTCGACACCCTCAAGGTCGAATTCATTGTCGGAGGCATCTGCCAACTGATTTCGTCCGTGGTCCAAGTTATTTCGCCGTTCGTGTTGCGCTATCTGATTGCGTTTGCCTCAAAGGCATATATCGCTAAACGCGAAGGAGGCGAGCAGCCTCCTGTAGGACATGGCATTGGCTTAGTGCTTGCTATCCTTCTCTTGGCTGTTTGTCAAACCACTTGCACCAACCAGTTCATATATCGTGGTATGATGAACGGTGGCCAGGCTCGCGCAATGCTGATGGCCGTCATCTTCGACAAGGCTATGAGACTTTCGGGCAGAGCAAAGGCTGGTGGCAAAGTTGTTTTGGAAAAGCCTCCGCCAGATGTCAAGCCTGGTAGCAAAGAAGAAAAGGCGTGGTACAAGAAGTTGCTTGCGCGCAAGAAGAAAGAAGCAGGCCATGGGCCTAAGTCGGTCGCTGGTGATGGCCAAGGCTGGAGTAATGGTCGAATCATCAACCTCATGTCGACTGACACTTGGCGTATCGATCAAGCTTCAGGCATGTTCCACATGATTTGGTGTTCGCCCATCCAAATCCTCATCACGCTTGCTCTTTTGGTCGTCAATCTCACGTACAGCGCCCTCGCGGGCTTCGCACTGCTCGTCGTTGCCATGCCCATCCTCGGAATCGCCATCAGGCGGCTTTTCAAGCGCCGCGTTTCCATCAACAAAATCACTGACCAACGTGTATCCCTCACCCAGGAAATCCTCCAAGCGGTGCGGTTTGTCAAATTTTTCGGCTGGGAAACGTCGTTCCTGGATCGCATCTACGCCATCCGCAAGCGCGAGATCCGAAGCATCCAGCACCTGCTGGCGCTACGTAACGGTATCAACTCTGTGTCAATGGCCATGCCAGTATTTGCCAGTATGCTTTCGTTCATCACATACTCGCTCTCCAAGCACGTGCTCAACCCGGCGCCCGTCTTCTCGAGTCTGGCGCTGTTCAACGCGCTGCGCCTACCGCTGAACTTTCTGCCACTGGTACTGGGCCAGGTGATCGATGCGCTGGCGTCAGTGCGCCGTATTCAAGAATTCTTGCTTGAGGAGGAAGCGACGGACGACTTTGAGTGGGACTTCAAGGCCAAGAACGCCATCACGGTGAACCACGCCAATTTCACCTGGGAACGCACGCCAACGCAGGATCCGGACAACATCGCGGGTCAGAATCCAAGGAGCTACAAGCAGATGAAGCAGGATAAGAAAGCGGCGAAGAAAGCTGCCAAGGAGAACAAAAAGAAGAGCAAGGGCGGTGCGGATGCCGACGGAGCGCTCAAAGAAGCTAATGGCGGCTTGGACAGCGATCAGAGCACACTCGCCGAGCAAGAAATCTTCAAGCTGCGGGATGTCAACTTGTCTGTTGGTCGTAACGAGCTGATCGCAGTTATCGGCACCGTCGGCTCCGGAAAGAGCAGCCTCCTCGCAGCGCTCGCGGGTGACATGAGAAAGACAGCCGGAACGGTGACCCTGGGTGCCAATCGCGCCTTCTGCCCCCAGTACGCATGGATTCAGAATGCCACGGCAAAGGACAACATCCTGTTTGGAAAGCCGTTCAGAAAGGATTGGTATGAAACAGTGGTCGAGGCCTGCGCTCTCCTTCCCGATTTCGACATGCTTCCGCACGGTGACCAAACTGAGATTGGCGAAAGAGGTATTACGGTGTCAGGAGGCCAGAAGCAGCGATTTAACATTGCCCGAGCAATCTATTTTGATGCCGACATTGTCCTGCTTGATGATCCCTTAAGTGCAGTTGACGCGCACGTGGGCCGGCATATTATGGACAAGGCCATCTGCGGACTGATGAAGGACAAATGCCGCATATTGGCGACCCATCAACTTTGGGTGCTGAATCGGTGCGACCGCATCATTTGGTTGGAGGGAGGCCGTATCCAGGCAATTGATACTTTCGACAACTTGATGGCCAAAAGCGATGACTTTGTTCGCCTAATGAAAACTACTGCCGTTGAAGAGAAGGAAGAAGAAGAAAAAGAGGAGAATATCGACGAGATCGAAGAGGAGAAGAAAGATGAGAATAAAAGAAAGGGCAAAAAGCGTGGTGCAGCTTTAATGACAGTTGAAGAAAGGCAAGTCGAAAGCGTCAAGTGGAGTGTTTATGGTGCCTACGTGAAAGCAGCAGGTGGATATTATATTGCACCGTTGGTTTTCGCTCTGTTGGTTGCTTCACAAGCTTCAAACATCATTACTAGCTTGTGGCTCTCATGGTGGACATCAAACAAGTTCAAGCTGTCCGAAGGCGTTTACGTAAGTCGTCTGACTGGTTTAGTGTTTTGGTATTTGCTGACATGTCGTAGGTCGCACTCTACGCCGGCTTAGGCGCAGCACAAGCATTGATGATGTTTCTGTTCTCTGTCAGCTTGTCCATCTATGGAACGGAAGCAAGTAAGGCCATGTTGCGCGATGCCATGTACAGAGTGCTTCGCGCACCAATGTCTTTCTTCGATACAACCCCTCTTGGCCGCATTACCAACCGCTTTTCAAAGGACATTGACACAATGGATAACAATCTGACGGATTCTTACCGCATGTATTTCATCACCATGGGCATGATCATAGCGGTATTTCTGCTCATCATCGTCTATTTCCACTACTTCGCCGTGGCTCTTGGACCGCTATTGATCATGTTCTTCTTCTCAGCTGGCTTCTATCGAGCATCAGCCCGGGAGATCAAGCGCCACGAATCCGTGCTGCGCAGCTTCGTCTTCGCCAAGTACAGCGAGGCCATCTCCGGTGTTGCTACCATCCGAGCATACGGACTCCAGAATCAGTTCATGGTAATCGTTCGAGACGCCATCGATAATATGAACAGCGCCTACTTCCTGACATTCGCCAACCAGCGTTGGCTCAGCGTACGGCTTGATGTTATTGGCAATTTGCTTGTCTTTACTGTTGGTATTCTTGTTGTTACGTCGCGTTTCACAATCAACCCGAGTATCGGCGGTCTCGTCCTTTCGTACATTCTCTCGATTGTACAAATGATCCAATTCACTGTGCGTCAACTCGCAGAATTGGAAAACAATATGAACTCGACGGAGCGAATCCACTATTACGCTACCGAGCTGGAAGAAGAAGCACCGCTCAAGCTGATGGACGTGCAGAAATCATGGCCGGACAAAGGAGAGATCATCTTCGACAACGTTGACATGCGATACCGTCCCAATCTTCCGCTGGTGCTGCATGGGCTATCGCTGCACGTCAAAGCGGGCGAGCGCATCGGTATCGTTGGGCGCACTGGAGCTGGCAAATCCTCAATCATGTCCACGCTCTTCCGTATGGTCGAGTTATCGGGCGGGCAGATCAAAATCGACGACGTCGACATTTCGAAAGTGGGCCTGGCGGATCTGCGCTCGCGACTGTCCATCATCCCTCAAGATCCGACGCTGTTCCGTGGCACGATCCGCTCGAACCTCGATCCATTCGGAGAGCACAGCGACTTGGAACTGTGGTCGGCGCTGCGACAGGCTGACTTGGTGGGCGAGGAAGCTCCGATCGACGCGGATCTCGAGAAGAAAGGCCGCATCCACTTGGATTCGGTGGTAGAGGAAGAGGGCCTGAACTTTTCGCTGGGCCAGCGCCAGCTCATGGCTCTTGCGCGCGCACTCGTGCGGGGGAGCCAGATCATTGTGTGCGACGAAGCCACTTCTTCCGTTGACATGGAGACGGATCAGAAGATTCAGAAGACGATTCGCACGGCCTTCGCTGGGAAGACGTTACTTTGCATCGCCCATCGTTTACGCACCATCATCTCCTACGACCGCATCGTCGTAATGGACGCCGGCCACATTGCGGAGCTGGACACACCCATTGCACTCTTTGAGAACGGTGGCATTTTTAGAGGCATGTGTGATCGTAGTGGCATCACGAGGGAGAATTTCTTTGAGGATATTTCCGAGTTCGTGATTTAGGGAAAGAGATGGCACGAGAAAGCGGGATAATGACTGAGAAAAAAACTGGTCAGAACTGACCGCCTATATAGACCACCATGGTATTTACACAAAGTTGCACAATGAACACCAACTTAATTCGGGGAGAATCAGCATTACAAATGGAGCGTCTTGGTTGGCGAGTTTGGATAGAAAACGTCTGTGCAGCTTACAGCTGAGCTGATGGAATTGGGCTTGTGCAGGGCATCAGCAATGAAGTCTGTCAGATAGGAATCTTGACGACATTCGTAATCCATCCAGACACCTCGGTGAATCTGCTTGACGAAAATTTCCGTGTTCTACAGTTCTGCAGTTCTGCAGTTCCACGTGGTGAAAGAGACTACCGCGGAGTCTGTAAGCGCAGCATGGCTCGTTTGGAACTTGGCGGCGGTTAACATTCGGAGATTCACAACGCATTCACACCAACTTCGACCAATGCAAAGACGACGTTAGCCGTTTGCATTGACAAACATACATGGCCTGATGCGCTGGAGAAGGCGGGTCGTGGTAGAACTCCGCACAGCTACTTTCGCAATCCCGATGATGACGAGTCGTGCATCAAAACATGGCTGGAAAGGAATGCCAAGTCGATAAAAGGCTTGCTTTGGCGAAGATGCGCAGAGGATGCATGGATAGGTTTTGCAGCAGACAATACTGACATAGAGCCAACCACGGTTCAATTCAACTCCTGAACGCTGGGAAAGGCAGATCACATCATTAAACCAATGGAAGCTCGTGCCCGACCAGCGGCTCCACAGCGCATGGGTGGCAGGTGTCGATATGAGCTGTCGGAACCTGAGCTGCCTTGCTTTTGTTCACGGCGCAGTCTGCGCGATCTGTGTGGCGGTGGTCTTGGGCAGCGTGGAGATACACAATCTACCTATGGTTGCCAACTCATTTTGGCTCCATCAGAATCCGTGGACCGCGTACAATAGACGGCCAGATTTGGAGGAACGGCGGCAGCCACGCGAAAAGGTGAGCGTCGGCCACAGCGATTTCACAGCGGGAACTAGCAGCAACAAGCAAAGCGTCGTCATGCACTATGTCTACTATTGTAACTGTGCAGGTTTGCCGCAGGTTCAACCTTGCTGCAGGCGCTGTCTGGCCAATCTTCTGGCCCGTCTTCAACCTCCACCAAAGTTTCAGTCGTCCCCGCCACCCCTGAGATTGAACCGGGGATCAGGAAGGCGCATTGGCAGCCACCGCTCAACATTCGGCGTTGCTCTCTCTCTTCGATCATTCTCTTTTCTTTGATCAACTCTGGTCCATATTTTGCTGGCTTTCCATCTGCTCTTTCTTTCCACGGCCACCGTTTTCTTCAATTCAGCGTTGTGTCTTTCTTCTTCCAAAACAGCCCAGTCTGCTTGCTCCTTAAATCACGGAGGTACAGTAGCTACTTGCAGTTCATGGCCTATTGTTGAATTGCTATACTCGCAATTTCACATCTTTGGCATCCCATCGCTGTTTTGAAACCACACCTTGCACTACTCATTACGCAGCCTTTGCCTCCTTCAAATACAAGACTGCACGACCTTCTCACCGAGGTCTTTCCCTCTTCGCAGGCCCGTCATCCTCGAGGATCTAGCGAGACGACCGGACATACTCTGCATTCTTCCCACAAATTAAATCGGAAGGTCCATTCTTAGAACAATATGGTCGATATCGAGAAGCAGGAGCTTGCTGCGGCAGATTCGATTCAGCCTGTGGGAGCATCAGCTCAAACAGAAACTGAAGAAACCAAGTCACCGTCTGTTCAGTCGGAGATGATCAACAGCTCTAGCGACCCAGAGAAGAACACGACGAGTTTCGGAGCCACCATCGAACGTACAACCAGTACCCTTCAAATCCCTCCACGGCCAGTTCTCAAAGGGAAGCCGTCCGCTACAACCATCACAACCGTCGACACGCCACCATCCCCAAAGTCAATCAACTCAGCGGACGAGACTCCAGTAACGAATCCCTTCTCCGCCTTCTACACACACCCACCGTGCTCCTTCGAACGGAGCAAGATCGCGGTCAACGTCTACGCCAACGACCTCGAGTCACAGTGTCAGATCAACACGTCGCCCAAGATCAGCATCGAGCAGACCAAAGACTGCGCCATGTGGCCATCACAGCAGGAGCTGAAGCGGCGGCACAAGGCCCACAAGAAGGCCCGGCGTAGCCCGTACAACCTGTGCGCCCGTATGAACAAACGCACCAAAGCTATTGTCTTCGGCATTTCGCTCTTGCTCATCATCGGCATCGCCCTCGCTCTCGCCATTCCCATTTCCATCCACATGGGCAGCGGCATCTGGGCTAGCTCCTCGCAGCCCAACAAACCCATTACGGGCTGAGTGTGAGATGGTTGTCGTCGGGGATGGACGCTGCTTCAGGTACGTTTTGGCTTTCGGTGCTTCGCTCTCTCGATGCTCTCGTGTGTCGGCTGAGCGAGGCTAGTAAGGACCGTGATTAACGTCATGCAGTCTCGCCCGTTCCCAACTCGCACCTCAGAACCCAATACGCACAAACAAAAAACCTCATGACGATAATGGCCTAATCCAAATAAAGAGATACCCATTCGCTTCTGGCACATAGTTTCGCGAACCTGGTTGAGAAGCTGCTGTTACAATCTTTTGCTTTGGCGGGTCTGAAATCCCACGACGAGCTCACGCTCTCGGGACAGGACGTGGTCTGCAGATTCGGATCTCAGCCGCCGCTTGCACGCGCGCACGGAGTTTTGGCGGAGTAGAAAGGAAACAGTGGACTCACACTGCTACGCCGGTCACGACGTTTGTTACTTTTAGTTCCGCATTCGTCATCGAGGTCTTGATCTATCCATTGGCCTCTCGCGAGCAATCTACATCATTGACTAGAACCGCTGGTCCGCTCTGAGCTCTCGTGTCTCTGTCCTCGCTCTCGCTCTCGCTGTGCCCGGTTTAAGCCTTACCAATTGTGCTGCTGAACGCTAAGACTCAACTTCCGCCTCACGTTTCTTCCATAGCCTCGCTGAACATGGTCCGCTATCAAAGGGAATGACTAATTCAGGATGTCACTCATCTAAAGAGCGGTATCAAGCCAACATCAGCCGCAGTGACCTATTAAATGGCATCATGCTAATGACAAGCTTCGAAAGCAGAACCGTTGGATTACGGCAGTGCACAAGTGACTAACGACCGGTGTAAGGCGCGATGGTGGAGAACGTAGAAACGAGGGCTTGGTTGCCTTTTTGAGTGGGGGTGCCCATAATGTGCGCAATTCCTACCTGCGAGTGGTTACATGTGCGGTTACTTACTGTCAGGCTACTTCGAGTTTCGGATTGCCCAGGGGTACAGTTGGGTTTCACCCGCTGGTAACCTAGGCTGGAATTTCGAAATTATCGCTAGAAGGATGTCAAAGGCTTCCGCGAAACGTTCTCGAACTACCGAGACGTGCTTTTTTCGTGGCAGTGGGTTTGGCGGTGGTCATGAGATCGACTTCCGCTTCAAGTTCCCACGCATCCTTTTTAGCTTCGCACGGCCTGTCCTTAGCTTGGTGGAGGTAGGGCTAGCAACGGCGTAAGCGGCGGGCGATGACTGAGCAGGCGGTCATTGAAGGGCGCTCGCTTGTTCGGCATTTTGTATTTGCGGCTCCAAAAGTGTGACGGCGGCCTCATTACTTAAGTATTTTCAAGACGAAGAAGCGATCACACGGACAAATCAGAGTGCTACCGGCGGTCCGATTCCGTCTTCTGCGATCCCGTTCATGCACCGATCCTCGTGGTCTCCAAGGGCACAGCCTCGTGGACCAATCTCGAAGCGAGCTGAAAGTGCGGAGGATGAGGATTGGTATATGCAGGGCGAGATCATCTGAATTCTCCTTTTAACGGACACGCCTGCACGTAGTTGCGGGAAAGGGGTCGTGGCCGCGATGACTGGACCAGTTGCGTTCCGACGTGGGCCGGCTGCGACAAGGCTGACAACCTGAATGAGGTGGAGAGGTCGCCCGAGGATCGCGGCACTACAGTGACATCTCGCCTGTAATAACACCTCACCGGTCGAGCGTGGCTGTGAACCTGCCCGGACTCTCAGGGCGGGGAAGCGGGTGATGTGAAGTGGCTCCTTTTGGTGACGAGTGGTTGGAATGCGAGACAGCTCGGACCTTGATTGGGACAGCCGGTCAACCGGGAATGAGGAATGCATTCGCTTCTCATCGTTCCAGAAATGCACCCTGGTGAGGGTTTTCAGAGTTAACGAAGGATTCATTTTCAACTGCCATGCCCGTCATTCTCGTCGATGGTCGGAGAAGCATTCTCTAGTTCGTCATCACCGTGGGCACGGCGGCTACACTCGGGTGGGTGGAGTGGAGGAGCTAGAGGAGCGAAGGCTGTGTTGATGCATGGCAAGCGCGCTGGGGTGCTGCAGTCGGCTGGCTCGTGGGACATCGCCCGGTTTGTTCGAAAGATGAGGCTCTTCGGGGCGTAGGGGCCAGTCAGAAGCTCGCGGTCGAAGGCCGCACATGCAGCGCCCACCGAGCGCCGACAGAGGGTGGAGTGACCGTATTAGCGACTTGGGCACCACGGGCGCCTCCGACGCTCGGATAGCTGGCTCCTCGTTGGCCCAGTGAAGGCCAAACAGCGAAGCACGAGCTGCGACGGGCTGGCAGTCTAGGCAGACGTGAGCGTGGAAGGCAATCCGCGACGCAGGGCCAGTCCGCGACTATCAGCGCGCACGCTTCGGTAAGGCAAACGAAGCACCATCGACCATGGTGTAGCACAGCAACCCGCTCGTCGCACAAGCCGATGATATATCGCTCGTCCCAAGCTCCAGATCTCCTCCCCCTTCATCTCTTCACCTCTGGATTTCTCGCTTTGCCACTCCCATCTCTGTGAGCAACAGTAGTTTCGAGATTGCTAATAGCGCCGCATCGTTCTGATCCGCGTTTTTGATCTCTGCTCAGCTCTCAGCGCCTCTACAAGCCCTCTAAGCAAACTGGAGCAACAAGCTAAGCCGCCTTTTCTGTCTCATTCGCAACCGCTCCCTGTACCCTCGGTGCGTGATCCGTGACGCGTGTGATATTGCTGCTATAGATCATTTGACTAACCGACGCCAACAGCGAACGTCTGTTCATCGCATGGCCCGGGATCAGAATGGCACTCCAATTGACAACTTAGAAGCGTATGCCATTGCGGATTTTCACCAGGATCCGTACAGTTTGTTCGGGACTTACCCGCAACCCGGTGTGAAGACTGATGAGTTGACCTTCAGCCCTGAGCTGAATCCGCTTTGCCACGCCAGCACCGGGCCCCCGATCTACATCATCAATAGCGATTTCTCACTAGATAGCTGTGGATACAATGACACGACTTCGCCGTCGTCCTTCACCGACACTGGCTTCTTCGAAAGCCCCGTCCAGGAGCGCTCCAATGCCGTCAGCTGGGATATGTTGTCCATCAACTCGGACCAGACGTATCACATGCAGCGCAGTCTCAGTGTCGCTGGGACCAACGACACGATGGTTGGAGAGGCATGGAACGAAACCTTGATGACTTCAGCCCATCTGCATCCCAATAGCTTGCCCAAGAATTTTGAAATGGACTCGTACGAGCCCACCAACAAGGCCGAAAGTGTCTCTTCGACCGACTCCTTCATCGAGAACCCGTTCGAACCGATGCAGACCGAACCGATCGGTGACGCTTCGAATCCGCCCCCGCTCACCTTCTTCAGTGTCTCTCATGATGGCTCCTCGGGGTCCCTGGTTGCAAACGCCACCACTGGAGGCCCACGCCCAAGAGGCCGTCGTGGCCACTTGAAGCCTGAGCAACGCGCCGGAGCTGCGAGAATGCGCAAGGTTGGCGCATGCAAAATGTGCAAGGACCGCAAGGCAAGGGTATGGCTTATTCCTATATTCAAGTACATTGCTGGAAGCTGACTGAAGTCAACTGTAGTGCGATGGTGGTAAATATACCATCTACTGCGGCGCATGCATCAAGTATTGGCGTGGAAAAGGAAAACCTCCACCCAATCCTTGCCGTGGCAGCAGAAAAGCCTTCCAGAGCCTTGCGGAGGTCATTCTGAGGGGCCATGTCTTCCCAAAACATCGCGAGCTCACCCAATACCTCGGGGAGAAGTTCGAGGTTGGAACCGAAGTCTATCCTATCCATCTCAGCTTGGGTTTTGGAGCACATTTCCAAGCTGATATCAGGCTAATCAAAACAGACGAAAGCGATAAACTCGTCCACAGACACATTGTGTACCCGTGGCAACCAGAATCGAACGTGCCATCGAAGAAGAAGTCAAAGGCAGACTATGTGTTCCCTGCTATACTGGCCAATACTGAGGTTATGCCAACGGTCTTGGAGCACCACATTGAGCGTCTCCTTGATGAGGAGTCTAGCTTCACCCAATTTCCACTGTACAAGTCGGAGTTCCAAATTCTTGGGCGAATCTGGCGCTACTACCTCAACCTCCCCAAGGTACGTTGGTTGCCACACCGATGAACGCTTTCAAACCCTGACAGGTGTGCACCTAGAAACTCTCAACCCTTACTGATGGCCGAACAACGCTCCGCCAGGCCCTCAAACTTCTCATCCTAATCCACATTGGTGGTGACATCAAGTTGGACGATGGGTGCCACAGCCAAGCACACGAAATTGTGGCGCAAATCTTCCCTGAGATCGGAGACACCGAGACCGTGATCGCGACTCCGTGCTTCATCCGCGGCCAAATGGGTCCAATCTTGGCTAAAATGGCGAAGACGCTGATGTGGGATGTGCTGGGACGACTCGAGGTTCTGTCGCTGACGCCCGACAACTGCCAGTACTTCCCGATCATACTGTCGACCTTCGCGGTGCTGTTCATGGCGGTGGAGTCGATCCAGTACCACGCGGCCAAGGAGTCGTACCACACCAGCTACGACACTGACATCGACCGCCACAATGAGCGCATCCACGTGCTTGACAACGAGGCGGAGGGTGTTGAGAATCTGCTCAACTTCTACGCCAATTGCTTCGGCAACTGCCATGCCAACATGCACGAACCCTCCGTCTCGAGCTTCCAGCACTTTGCTGCCGCTGCGGCTAGGTCCGCATCTGGAGTTGAGGGCGAGCGCGAGCGTACCATCGAGTATCTGCAGAGCATCAAGATGGCTATTGACCACGCACGCCCCTATCTCTTATCAAAAATAGATAACATGTCCAGAAACGAGAAGTTGGAAAAGGGTGACATGAGCGTTTACTTTGACCGACTATTGGCCAAATTGTTTCTCACCAAAGCCTAAACGTCTCTGGACGTTGATTCCATCAAGCCGACTCGTCATTTTTTTTTCTGATTGGAGTGGCTCGTTGACTTCGTCTGACCGATTTTCTCTTCTGCAGGCCTGTCTTCTTCTGGTCCCGGGCGGTATTCGTAAGGCACGCGTTCGACCGGTTGGAAAAGCTCGTTCTGGGAACGAAAAGGCGGTTTCTTTTTTTTAAGCGTTTTTTGATACCCGTTCTTAGTGATGTCTGGATACCTTACTTGCTTGGGCTGGCTTTTTCATACCTTCGGGAGATACTTTGTTTATTTGGCGCTGCGGTTGACTTTTGGTTTCTTTTTGCTTCACGACCACGGCGGTTATCTCTTTTGGATGCATTGTCTTTCGGCTTTCAATTATGTTTTGCTTTTATGACGGATTTATGACACGACGCAACGAAAGAGGGCAAACTGCTTCGCCCCGGCCGACTATTCTGCCGCGCTGTAAGTCTAGAGGGGAATAACAATATTTACAAAAATACCCCATATCATCTCTCTTGTAGCCGTCTATGCATGTGCTCGCAGGAGTTGAGTTTTGATATCGTGTTGAGTGATGACCTTGATCCTCCAAGTCGAGTACATGAATGCTCCCGCTTTGAATATGCTGAAGTTCCAAATGCGTTGCCGCTAAACGACTCTCACCATGCCCAAGAAGCCCTCTAACCTCCCCATAAACTCTTCACACCTTCACCGCGCCCTCTCTCCACAGCTCCGCGTCCGCCACCCGCGGCGGTCCCAGCACACTCCTCGCCCTCTTCTCAAAAGCCTCGACCAGCAGCGCGGCCACGCCATCCGCCGCCGCCAAACTCACAGCGCCATACAGCGGATTGCGGAAGCGGAACTCGACCGCGAGCTCGACGTCGGTGGCAGGGGGCTCCGCGGCCACCGCGCGCACGCGCCACGTCGAGCGCAGCCGCTCGAAGGGCCCGGCGTCCGCGCCGCCCGCCCGCGACTCCACCGCCGCCCCCGCCGTGCACGCCACGCGGCTGCGGAACGCTTCTTCTACGCCGTGCCACCCGACCCGCAGCTCCGCCTCCGCCGGCCACGTGCGCCCGCTGCTGTCCGGCGCGCTCCACGCTGTTACCACTGAGGACGTGCAGTATGGCACGAACGTCGCGTACGAGGATATGTCCGCGATTATTGCGTATAGCGCGGGCGCGGCGTACGGCAGGCGTCGCGTTGCGTGCACGGTTTGGAGCGGTGCGGGCGGGAGCGTCAGGAATGTGTGCTTTTGGCTTATGTAGGGTTGCGGGAGGCGAGAGAGCGGGGTGTGAGGTCGGAGAGTGAGTGTTGGTCGGAGTGTTGCTGGGAGGCGGAGAGCTTTCATCGTAGTGGTTGGATGCGGACGGAGGAAAGGTTGAGGGTGAGTGGATGAAGGGAGGGCGGATTATGAGAAGTTGATAGTGAAGAAAGATCTACGGTCATCGGGAATTGGACAGATATGAAAGCATATTGATATATAGAATCGTATCGCGGTCAATTGTTATGGTTCGGATGTTGAGCTACTTGGAATGGAGTCATCGTCGGTATCGGCATCTGAGATTTCTCTACCATAGAGTCCTCTTATCGATAACGAGGCTCGCAGGGCTGAAAATACTCCGAAGCAGGTTGACTTTTCGCCATAACTGTAGTTCTACATGTTCCAAAACTTTTGAAGATGGAACCCGATGAAATCCCTCCAGACCAGCATAATGTACGTCAGAGACGCAAACAGCTATCAGCCGGCATGGAACACATCCGCAACGCAGTCACCATACCTGAATCACCCTCCCCTTCCTCCCAAGACGACAGCGATGCGTATGGCGTGCCAGCATATTTCCAGCCCGTTCGAAAAGCGCGGACAGATACCTCAAATAATCCCGAGAAGAGAAGTGATCCTTTTCAGTTTGGGTCTCGATATCTAGAAGAGGGCGACGACATATTCGACTACAATGCCTGGGATCACGTTGAAACAGACGAAGCATACAAGCAGTTCGCTGAAGAGCAATATGCGAAGCAGCGGTTGGATCCTGCAAGCGATTTTGACAAGAGTATGTAAATTCTGACCGTTGGGTGTACACGGCGGAACAAGCTATCTATTTTCGATTTTATATTGATTAGCATATTCCAGAGCGGTTCAATGACAAGCCCGAACATTTCTGGAATCGGTTCTACACTAACAACAATACCAATTTCTTCAAGAATCGCAAGTGGCTGCAACAGGAATTTCCTATCCTCGCCGAGGTCACCAAACCTGACAGTCCACCTACAACCATATTAGAAGTCGGAGCTGGGGCTGGAAATACCGCATTCCCAATTATGCAACAAAATCAGAATCCTGGAGTAAAGATGATTGCGTGTGATTTCTCAAGCAAGGCCGTTACGTTGATAAAAGACAACCCACTCTACACTGCTGAAGATATTGTGGGCAAAATCGAGGCCAACGTATGGGACGTGGCGAGTCCTCAAGATCAAGAGACCGGAAAATCACAATTACCTGAAGGTATTCAACCTGGCACCATCGATGTGGTCATTCTCATCTTCATCTTCTCAGCTCTTGCACCAGAGCAGTGGGACCAGGCAGTGAAGAATGTGTGGACAGCATTGAAGCCCGGTGGGGTCGTACTCTTCAGAGACTACGGGAGAGGCGATTTGGCTCAAGTACGATTTAAAAAAGGCCGATATCTGGATGAGAATTTCTATGTGAGAGGAGACGGAACACGAGTCTACTTCTTCGACGAAGATGAACTCAGGACCTTATGGCAAGGCACACCCGATGCGAAGTCGATCCATCAAACTGATAGTGAAGCTCCGGAAGCTAAGCCAAGTACTTTGGATGAGGTTGAGCTTCGACCAAGATTCGAAATCGTGAATTTCGGTGTAGACCGACGAATGCTCGTCAATCGACAACGGAGGCTAAAGATGTACCGCTGTTGGATGCAAGGGTTATTCCGTAAGCCTTTGGGGTGAATTCTATCACATCCACGCCTTTTAGCATTGTACCGCTTGAGCTAGCCTAGGCGGCTACCTGTTTTACGGCCTAGTTAGAATTTCTAACGGGTAGTCGCGCTCAGAAATTTTGCGGCTAATGGTTGCGCTCGATGATCCATTCCAAACTTCCATGATGCGGCGTGATGGAATGGACTCACGAGAAGACGTGCCAACCGAGTAATTCCATGTTAGCAAAGAGTGATGTTCGAATCCTGCATTGATTCCTTTAAGAAGAGGAGAGGTGTGCTAATATTGGAGTGAGTGAGAGAGGCTGGAATCACACATCTGGAGTGGGGCAACAAGCTTCCATTTCTACTGCGGTGACGTAAGGTAGCTCTACGATAGAGTAACAGCTGTACGATACAAGCAAACACCTCCATCAAGCTTCTTAATAACACATACCCTGCAACCTTAAACCTCTCTCCTCCTTTCCCAACCTCATGATTCGGTGACGGCGCATTGATATCTTAGACCACAATCACATAAAACCAGCAGGCAGATATGCCCATCTTCGTCTGCTCCCTCTTCTTACCCTGCACCGTCGACTTCCATGACCTTCCCACTCCTGTCAGACGTCCAAGTCCTCCTCCTCGTCACTCTAGCATATCAGGTCGAAATGAACAATCTCATGATGTTCATAACAATGCGACCCTTTTCCCACACCCAACGCCTCCAATCACACCCTCTGCCAACACTGATCCAGCCGAGTTCTTCGGTCAATTGGAACCCGGCGCTGCTCTTCACTTCATAAACCGCAACCCACGTTCTATTGTGAGGAGCCATTCCCATTTACCCGACTGGGGCAAGGCATTGGCCTTCAATCAGCCTTCTTCGCGCGCAAATCAGCTGCCTCCAGAAAAGCTACTAGGCACATCTCCACCGACATCGCCCGAACCCCAACCGCCTATCAAGAGGCATGTACCAAGAAACGCACACTCGTCAAGGTCGCGCAGCAATGAACGCAAGAGGTGGGGTCAAGAATGGTCAATCGAGCTTGCCGAGCAAGGCAATGGTGGTCTATGGAATGCTATACGTGCCGCTCAGCGTGACGGTTCCATGGACGACATTCTATGGCTGGGTACTGTCGGCTTCGCCACTGATTCACTTCCTCAGGCCACAAAGGACGAAATCTTTGAACGGTTGGAATCCGAGTATGAATCGATAGCGGTCTACGTCAGCGACAGCGACTTTGACGGCCATTACGTCCATTACTGCAAGACAGTCTTATGGCCTATTTTCCACTACCAGGTTCCGGATCATCCCAAAAGCAAGGCATACGAGGATCATTCATGGAAGTACTACGAGAGCATCAATCGTGCCTTTGCCAACAGCATCGTCAAGAACTACAAGCGTGGCGACATTATCTGGATCCATGACTACCACCTGCTCCTAGTTCCCAAAATGGTTCGACAGAAATTGCCGGATGCCCAGATCGGCTTCTTCCTCCATACAGCATTCCCGTCTTCGGAGGTGTTTAGGTGCCTTGCAATGCGGAAGCCTCTTCTCGAAGGCATGCTCGGCGCAAATCTGGTGGTCTTTCAAAGTCCAGAGTACCAGGAACATTTCCTTACCACATGCAGTCGCTTGCTAGTGGTTGAGGCTACTCCAGAAGGTGTTCAATTGGACGATCACTTTGTCAATGTCGCGTCACTTGCAATTGGAATCGATCCCAAGGGCTTAAGTAAGGAGCGGGAAGCTCCACAAGTCAAAGAGTGGATCGACGTTATGATGGAACGCTACAAGGACAAAAAGCTGATTGTGGCCCGAGATAAACTTGACAGCATCGGCGGTGTGCGACAGAAACTGTTGTCATACGAGCTTTTCCTCAACAAATATCCTGAGTGGAAGGATAAAGTCGTTCTCATTCAAGTTGCCACATCTACTACCGATAATCCAGACCTTTCCGCGGTCGTCTCTGATATAGTCACTCGCATCGACTCTCAACATTCGACTTTAGCACATCAGCCTCTCGTCTTCTTGCGCCAGGACATCGCATTTTCTCAGTATCTGGCCTTGCTCTCGGTTGCTGATGTGCTGATGGTCACTTCATTACGCGAGGGTATGAATCTGTCGTGCCACGAATTTGTGATTTGTCAAGATGGAGCTCTTTGTAGCAAGAAACATGGTGTAACTATCCTGAGTGAATTCACAGGCTCAGCTTCCATCTTCAAGGACTCAGTCTTCGGTGACTTCGATCTCCCGATCAATCCATGGGACTACCAGCAAACAGCGAAAGCCATAAAGACAGCTCTGGAAATGGACGAAGCTGAAAGGCAAACAAGATACAAAAAGATGCGGGACGTAGTTGTCAACCACACGGGCGAATATTGGACTCAAAACCTGACGGAATTGCTCGCAACAGCTTATAATGAGCATTTCATGCGTGACACCATGTCAATTCCTCGTCTATCGGTCTCACAGCTTAGTGCGAAGTATCGCGAATCGAATTTGCGAGTCTTCAGCCTCGACTATGAAGGCACTTTGGCTTCGCTCGCTACGCCTGCCAACATCCATCTTAGCAGCCCACAACGCGTGCTAGACGCTCTCAATGATCTTCTCAGCGACGAACGTAATATTGTTTACGTCATGTCGGGACAGACGCCAGAGGAGCTCGAGCGGCTATTCGAACGCTGCCCTGGGTTGGGTATCATCTCCGAGAACGGTTGTTTTGTGCGAGAGTTCATGAGCGACGAATGGGAGGCGCTGGCGGATCTGAACAGCATCGAGAAGTGGAAAGCCAGCGTCAGGGGCATCTTGCAGTACTACCACGAGCGCATCGAGGGCAGCGTCATCGAGGAGCGCTACTGCAGCTTGCTGTTCCAGTACCGGCGGGCCGAGGACGCGGAAGCGGCAGCGCGCCTCGGCGGGGAGTGCGCAAACCACATCAATGACGCGTGCGGCTTGCAGCGCGTACACGCCGTCCCTGTAGACAAGGCTGTGCTCATCGAGCCGCTCGACTGGAGCAAGGCGTCGGCGGCTTCGCACATCTTCAACAACCTGCGCGAGCGCGGCTCTCACGACAAAGATCGCTTCCCGGATTTCCTGCTCGTGGCCGGCGATGACCGCGAGGATGAGGCCATTTTCCGCTGGGCCAACCAGCTTGGGAAGACTGGCACTGTTGCAAACGTCTCCACTGTTAGTGTGGGGAAGAGGAATACTGAGGCCATGGCGACGCTTACGCAAGGCACGAGCGGTGCGCTTCTCTTAATCCTTCGCAGGCTAAGTGCTAATATATGTTAGGTCTTTTATCTGTGCTGCAGAAGTTGGCACGCATACGCTAGCTTTACTCTTCTCGACAATGCTTTAGCTCCAAGCAACCGTCTCAAGTTTCGACATCACCTCTGCTTTGGTGGGCATCGGTTTCTTTTCCTCCTCGCCACCCAATCTTCGTTAACTGGCCGACCTCTCCTCTCAAGTCTGCCAATTTGTCCATGGCTTACGACCTCTCTTGGTTTCGTGTGCAGCAAGTTGACTAGCTCTACTATAAATAGCTTGGTGGAGCATGATACCCAATTTCCCCTCCGCTTCAGTTTGCTATAGCATCATGATAGGCATTAGAAAGTATTAGCGTTCAGCGTCTCAACAGCATTGCTACTTGGTGCGCTGTGGGTGGTGAGAGTTGTCACAGAACGAACATGCTAAATCAGAATCTCTATTCAATGCTATTGATTCTACTGGCATTGTCACATTTAAAGTGCTACGGTTGGCCTGATATCGTAACTACAACCTACTTCCCATTGGGAACTTCTGTCCGACGAGCTGCTCACTAAGATTCCACAGTTGCTTGGCTGCTTTCAAATCAGAAGCGAAATCCGCTGTCTTCGTGAATTGACAGTTGTCCAGATACAACCCCATTGGCTCTGAGCAAATAATCAGCACAACTTATCACTTTGTATTTGCTTTTAAGGATCATACCGTCCAACGCTGGATCCAAAGCAGCAACCAGTGTCGTCGATGCGCCCTGGTCCGGCGTTTTCCAGAAGTTCGACGTCCGCTTGATGGCGGCTTCGCTTTCGCCGTCTAGATTCCTACTGAGATCCGTCGATACGCCTTGATTAACAGTCAACAGCTACTCCGCGAACGCCAATGTTTCAGAGCTCACCTCCAGGGTGTAGACAGTACGACGCTATTCCGTGAGATCGCAGCGCCTCCCGCAGATACACAGTGAACAAGATATTCGCCGTCTTCGACTGCCCGTACGCAATCATACCGGGGTATCCGTCGTCGGTCGCCCGGCCGAACGCCGACGCGCGCGGCGCAAACGGCTCTTCCTCCAGCGGGATTGCCAGGCCCTCGAAGTTCCAGTCGTGGAAGCGGATGGGCGAGAGGCGGTGGCCGTGGCTGGACACATTGACGATGCGCGTGCTGCCGGGCCGCCGCCGCGGCGCCCTCGCACCCGCGAGCAGCAGCGGCAGCAGCAGGTTCGTGAGCAGGAACGGCCCGACGTGGTTCGTGCCGAACTGCAGCTCGATCTTCTCCGGCGTCCACTGCCGCGACGGCACCACCACGCCTGCGTTGTTGACCAGAATGTCGAGCTTGTCGACCGCGTTGCTGATTTCGGCGGCGGCACGGCGTACTGACTCTTGGGAGGAGAGATCCAGCGACACGAGTTTCACGTTCACGTCAGGATGGGAAGACGAGATCTGCGATGCTACCTCCTCCAGCTTGCTTTTGGTTCGGGATGCTAGGATGAGAACTCCGGGACATCGTGACGCGAATGCCACGGCTGTGCCTTCTCCAACGCCTTTAGGTCCTACGCCGGTGATCAAGACTTTTAGTTTGTGAGCAATGATCTGAACTGAATGTGAACTGTGGAAGCACCATTTCTACCCCTGACTTCCGTTGCGAAGACTTTCGCGACTTCTAGAGCTGAAGTCTTTATATCAAATTCCGGATGAGATGTCATAGTTCCTGAAATTCACGATCTTTCTAGACTATAGGGACATCTAGGGAAAGCTAACAAACAACTGCCTAATTATTGCGCGGCGTGTGTCACTCAAGTTTGTTTCGTACAGTGGAGGTAGTTCATCTCGAATTCTAGGATCTCGCGCCCAGGAATCCCGCTTCTCCACTATACGGAGTCTTAATTTCGAGCTCCGGTATTTCTCTAACAATACAATGACTTCGATAATCCGAATGGTAGAAGTTTCATGGCATGTAGTCCTGCGATATGCCAGCAGCGGTAATTGAAGGCGCATGTGTTGCGGGGCCATGCCTCCGCGATCAACAAGATGGAGACGCCTCCACAGGACCCTGCTGCTCGCGTTTATCATTCCGACAAAAATCTGCCTGCCGAAGCAAGAGCTAGGGAGGTTCGCCCTGGAGCCTAGGCGTATGCCGATGTTTAGTTCTGGAGCTCGGTGGATGGAACCAACGGAAAGTTTCCAGACGTGATGATAGAAGTGTCTGCAGAGGCATTGCTCACTTCGAGAATGTTTAGATTTGCATAGATTCGTTTCAATGGCGACTGTCAATGGTACGGCAAAGCCTTCGTCTGGTATTAAGGTTATTGTAGTGGGTGCAGGTCAGCTACAGATTCTATCAAAACGTAGCTCTCGATTGCGATGCTGATTACCGTCAGGATTCGGAGGCCTTGGAGCAGCAATAGAATGTCACAGACAAGGACACAATGCCGAAATCTACGAGGCATTCCCAGAGCTGAAGCAACTTGGAGATATCATCTCTTTTGGACCAAATGCAGGTCGCATCTTCTATCGCTGGTCTGATGGAGAAATTGCTCGTCGTATGCGGGCATTGAGTATCGATCTTCGAGCCTATGGCTTCAACATACACAAGTACGATACAGGAGATATCATAATCAATCAGAAGACACCTGTTCTGGACGAGACGGCACCTGTTTTCAACGGACATAGAGGTGAACTCCATGAAGTTGTCTTTGACTATGCTCGGAAAGAGTTGGGGATCCCAATTCATCTGAACAACAGAATCGAAAACTACTTCGAGGATGAGCATAGCGCAGGGATAGAGCTAGCGAGTGGCGAAAGAGTACGTCTGCTTCAGACTACTTGGCCAGCTAATGTTTACATCTCGTGCAGATATCCGCAGACGTGGTCATCGCAGCAGACGGCGTGCGCTCCAAAGCGCGCAAAGCCGTGCTCGGCTACGACGACAAGCCCAAATCGTCGGGGTACGCGGTGTGGCGGGCGTGGTTCCCGAGCGCGGCGATGGCCGCGGACCCGGCCACGGCGCACTTCTGCACCAACGGCGACACCTTCAACGGCTGGATCGGCCCGGACATGCACTTCCTGTTCTCGACGCTCAAGAACGGCGCCGACTGCTGCTGGGTGCTGACCCACCCGGACGAGCACGACATCGCCGAGAGCTGGAGCTTCCCCGGCAGCCTGCGCGAGGCGCTGGAGGCTGTGAGCACCTGGGACCCCATGTGCGCGCGCATCATCGAGAAGACGCCCGAGGAGCGCCTCGTCGATTGGAAGCTGGTGTATCGCGACCCGCTGCCCACGTGGGTGAGTCCGCGCGCGAGGATTCTGTTGCTGGGAGACTCGGCGCATCCGTTTTTGCCGACGAGTGCGCAGGGCGCTACGCAGGCTATCGAGGATGGTGTCACTATTGCTGTGTGCCTTCGGCGAGGGGGCAAAGACGGCGTGCCGGAAGCTGTGAAGGCTCATGAGAGGATTCGGTATGACCGTGTAAAGGCCGTGCAGAAGACTGGTGAGACTACGCGAGATATGTGGCATAAGACAGATTGGGAAAAGGTCAAGACTGACCCGCAAAGTATCCAACTCCCAAGAGAGGACTGGATCTTCCGATTTGATGCTGAGGCACATGCAGAAAGCGTATTTGATGAGATATGGCAGGAGGTTAAGACTCAAGCAGAGCAATCTGCAGAGTCAGTACCACGGTTGTAGAGACATACCTGTATTTGGAATTCATAGAATGTCATTAGTATGCATATTCGCTGCATTAAGCATTGAAGCTTGCTCACTAAAATTTGTATATATGACTTGACTGCGAAAGGCAAGGCGAACTTCTACATGAGTAAGTTATCGAGTGTAACAAGAATAACATTTGTTCATGAATATTTCTGTGTAAATGCGAAACGCTCGCTACCGCCAACGTCATCTGATGGATTTCAATCCGCCGAAAGGTAGCTGCCAGACGTCATAAAGTCCTCCATTGAAGACACTCAAGGCTTCACTTCTGTTTAGACGATGCTAATCGTGGCCTCAGCGGTAGCCTTAGGATCCGAAAAGACTCTCTCAGTCGTAGTCGTCTTATGGATGTCCTCGATTTTCTCCTCCTGGCTGCTTTTCTCGTCCCGCACAGCTTCTTCCTTTGCAACGAGACCTCTTCTAGTGCACTGGTACTTACGAAACTTGCGAGCTGGAATTTGGGCTTCGAATAATTCATCAATTTCTTCGAGACTTCGTCCCTTGACTTCGGGGAAGTAGAAATATAGCCAAACTGCCGTGAGGAAGCAAGAGGGTGCCCAAATGTAGCCGTACTTGGGACCCCAGTTAAGGGAGTCGGGGTTGATGAAGTAGGGAGCAGTAAATGTTGTCAACCACTACAGAGGGTTAGTGTGGTGAGAGTCATCCTTGAGCAATATACGTACTGCTCCGAAGAACCCAATAGCAGAGGCAAGTCCAAAAGTGTACGAGCGCAGTCGCTGCGATGGAAGTTCTCCGCCTGAAAGCCAAGCATACGACGAAATACAGCCGTTGTATCCGACGATGTATATCACTGACAAAGCAACTATAACCTTTCCTGTTGTCCGTGTGCCTGGTTGAGCATTGTAAACGGCAGCGATTATCAACTGAGTTATGCCGCAGAGAGTGAGACCGGTGATCAAGAACACTCTTCTACGTCCAATCTTTGTAATAACCGCGCTGTTGACAATAATAATAAAGACTCCAATGGCAACAAGGATGCATGAATTCTGGAATGCATTTCCAATATTAGCCATTTCGAAGAAATAAGTGCCGTAAGCTGCATACAATTAGAATGAAGTTGGCAAACCTAAGAGGATTAACCTACCGATCATATACATGGCACCTGATGCAGCTTGGATTGTCACGCCTACGACAGCTAGCATAGTTCTTCGTCGGTCAATCGGATTGGCAAAGAGGTCCAAGATACCGATGCCTGATTGGAGTTCTCGTTCGGCTTCCAGAGCGACTTGGATCTCAGCATACTCCTCAGCGATTGAAGAACCTTTCGGACGGAGCCATCGAAGTGACTTCTCTGCTTTATCGGCATATCCTTTCTGGAGTAGCCAGCGAGGTGATTCTGGAATGAAGAGCATACCAATGGAGATTAATCCTGGAACAATGTAGACGATTCCGAGAGGAATGACATAAGAGTTCTTCCCGATAATCTTTGCAGCAAAATTGTCAACAACTGTTCCGACAAGAGTTCCAATGGATGTCCAGTACTGGAAGACAGATATTCCCAGACCTCTATATTTCGCCGGCATACTCTCTTGGATGTAGAGCTGAGAGTGAGTCATCAAGAGTCCGTTCGCCAGGCCGATAATAAGTCTTCCAGCGTAGAGGCCTCCAATCGTTGTTGTTGTTTGCATGATGGCAGTCGATACAAAGACCATGGCGCAAGCAATCCAGAGTGACATCTTGCGGCCGAACCATGCGGCAGTAAATCCAACTGTTCCGGACGCAAGAAATGCTCCCAAGGTCATGAGCGAAGAGATCAGTTGTTGGCGTCCTGAAGAGATGTTCCAGCCGATTGGAGTCGCTGGATCTCTCTCCCCAAAGACCTACAAAGTATGTCAGTCACAATGTTGCTCAATTTGTTGTCGAAGACAATGCTAACCTCTAGAAATCCAATCATGGCTTGTAAACCGGCAACAATGCCAAAGTCAATACCATATTGGAATGGGCTCATAGACACGAGCGTGACTGCGAGCAGACATCTCCAATGGGACCAAAAGGAAGGTTCTTGCTGCGGTGCCATGTTGATCGAAAGTGAATTGCGATGACGACAACTTGGATTGAAGCTGGTGCTCCTGTTCTGCTCGGCGTGCGAAGCCCTTCACAAATACTCGTTCACAACAGAAGTCTAGCCACGAGGCACATGGTCGATCCTTTGCGACGGGCCATATTATTGCGAGAATTGCCGATCACTATCATTGTTTTCACAAGGATGCTAAGTTAGACCGTTCTTCTGTACCCCACAAAACTCTCCGCAAAGCTTCCCCGGATTTGCAGGGCCGATGGTCTTAAGACATGCTGGCCAAGCATGGTCGGTCAAGCGATAGTGGTTTGCCCCTGGATATTGAGAAAGCAGTGTGACCAGCGAATTCTTGACGATGGGGAAAGGTTACGGTAGAGACGAGGCTGGAATCCAACCACCCTTAGCCTTGACATGGAAAGGTGGAGGTGGAGTAAAGACCTGGGTTTGATTGGCTGAAATGGCTGCGTCTGCATTCTTCGGCATTTGATCCGTCTACATCCCGAAGCTATAGACTTCGTCTAAATGCTTCATGGATCCTCGTGGCCATACTGACTAATTGATAATTCAGCTGTATAATAGGGCATTAGCTATCGCCTGAGAGTAGAGTCTTGTGACGCCACTGCCGTATGCTCTGCAGGCCATTCTGAAGCGGCACAGTTCGGACCAGGTTGTGACGGTTTCTATGCTCAGTCATTCAATATGCTACCCGATCGTTTGATTCAATTTGTTGCTTTGTCGAATTTGCAGGGAGTAACAGATCGGTATGCGAGCACAAAAGTTGTAGCTTTGCTTGTAGGCATTGGTTTCTTCGCCATACTCGTTGACTATGCGCGCATGCTATGGCGACGCAGAAAAATGGTCCGAAGGCACAGACAAATATCGATGGAATCATCAATTAACTGAATAACAGCCTCCAGGGCCACTGCCACTGCCAATAGTAGGGAACACATTTATGCTTCCTGATGTCAAGCCTTGGTTGTATTTTGAAGCCCTGTCTAAGGAATACAACTCCCCTCTCGTAACAGTTTGGATCGGAAGGTGGGTATGCAGATGGACTGTGAAAGACGCCGCTTATAATGTCAGGAATCCCACTGTTTGGATCAATGACGCATGGGCGGCTTCAGAATTATTCGATAAGCGTGCCGGCATCTACTCTTCTCGACCTCGAATGGTTGTTTTCGCAGAACTCGGTGCCGGTCAATCTAACCTTGTGAATATGTATACGTGGACTCAAGAGCAGCGCGAGAGATGGCGCGTCCACCGAAAATTGATGCATTATGCCGTTGGCATTCAACAGGTTCGCAAGTATCGAGACTTTCAAAATGATGAGAGTCGTGTTGTCGCCTACGATCTCATTAAGTCTCCGGAAGCATATGTGAAGCACTTTGAGCGTTACGCAACCAGTGTTGTGTCAATCATCGGATTTGGTAGGCGAGTGGCTTCTAGCCAAGACCCTATCATAACTGAAGTGATCGCTGTGATGCATTTGGCCGCGGATTTGAATGTCCCTGGAAAATATTTTCCAATGCTAATGGAGACGTTCCCATTCTTATCGAAGTTTCCGAACTCAGTTGCACCATGGAAGCATGGCCTTGGTCGAAAGCGATCATTCTACTTCTTCTACGCTCTTGCCGATGAAGCGAATCAGAAACCAGGACATGACAAAGCCTTTTCTAAGTATCTCTTCAGAGAACGCGAAAAGTATAACCTCCAGCCGGATGAGATATCATCTCTATCAGGTAACCTCTTTGGAGCCGGAAGTGATACGAGTAGCAGCACACTCATTACTTTCATATTGGCTTGTTGCGCCTTTCCAGAGACACTGCTTCCAGCTTGGGAAGAATTAGACCGTGTGGTTGGGCATCACCGAAGCCCTCATTTCGACGATGAACCAAATCTGCCTTATCTTCGAGCATTCGTCAAAGAGGTTCTGCGCTGGCGGTCTGTTGCGATTATCGGTGGTCAGCCGCATGCTCCGACTCAGGATGACTATTACAAGGGTTGGTTGATACCGAAAGGTACCTGGATCCAGGGAAATGTGTGGGCAATCCACCATCACGAAAGGGAGTTTCCAGATCCTGATCAATTCAATCCAAAGAGATATCTTCCGGGAGATCCGAACTCCAGACCATTTCCAGGAGATCGTGGTTATATGACGTTCGGATGGGGGAGAAGAGTTTGCTCTGGACAAGCACTGGCAGAGCAAGGAACTTGGATAACGGTTGCGCGACTCTTATGGGGCTTCATCATTGAGAAGAAGAGACAGCCGAACGGCAGCGTTGTGGAGGTTGATATCAACAACTATACGTGAGTAACAACCGTTTAGATGAGAAGGATATGGAATGAGAGAAAGATGCTAACTTCTGGAAGAAATGGATTGAATATGAGGCCACAGCCTTTCGAATGCAGCATAACTCCGCGTAGCGAGGAGATCCGTAAAACTATCATGAGAGAAGGTGAGGAAGCACTGTCAGATCTAGAGCAGTATAATGGAACATCTAAGTATAGAATGTCAACTTTTTACGAAAGGAATGAGCGGGCCTTTAGATTGTATGGAAGAGACAAGGAGTGAGCATTTAGGCGACATTCGGATAGTTAGTAGAGATTGAGTTAGACAGTATGTCCTGCATTAGGGTCAATTCAATGTCGACATTCCTGTTCCCTGGTCCGTACCAAGCGATAGTTTTAAATTGGTGAAGCTGTGACACGAGACTGAGAGTCTTGTACGAAGGTGGCAGCGGATATGTAGTAAGGTAAGGTAGCTGCAGCTGTAAGATGACGACATGTGCCACTGGTAATAAGCCTTCCACACAAAGCAAGCTTAGTCGTAACGCTGACGACCAACGCAAAAGGTTGCACGAACGCATTACAGGTGCTCCTCTCGTGGTTTTAAAAGCTCTTGCGACTATCCTTTCAGCTGTACCATAAATCATTCGAGGTGAGGTGCAAGGGCAGCATGGCTACCCAAACTATCTCAACTGGCGGTAGTTTCCTCTCCTCTTTCGGCACGACTACTCCACGCCTCTACATTACAGCGGAAACGGATACTATCCAAGAATTTGATCAAATCACACTGAAGCACTGGCGCGATGAAGGTTTCGACGTTATCTACTTGCCATTTGGGCAGGGCGGCAAAGCATATACAAAAGAGCTCGAAGCAATTAAAAACAACATGAGCTTGAGTAACAGCTTTGGAATGATCGGTACGTTTGATATGCCACCTTTATAATATATAATTGGACTGACAAACAGGTTAAGCCTACGGTGACGCAGCAGCAGTTGTCCTCGAAATCTTCCGCAAACCTACGCCCAGGCTGCTAGCGCTAGTCGCATATTACCCATCCGCGATACCTGATCCCCACACCTCGTTCCCACTCGGTATGAAAGTGCTCGTACATCTCGCAGGTCAGGAGGTGGGAGTCAATCGCAACCCAGAGGTTCTGGGAATACAGGCGAAGAGGAGGACGGTAACAAAGCGAATTCCGGAAGGAACTGGTGTTGGAGGATTGTTGAAATTGGCCTATCCGAGTTATACGTATGAGGGAGCCGAACCTGGGTTCGCAGAACACGATTTGGAAGAGTACGATAAGGTGTCTGCGAGATTAGCGTGGACAAGGAGTCTGGACGCTTTGAGAAAGGCATTCAGAGCTGAAGTTGATCTTGAAAAGGTTTGGGAGGATCACATCAATTGTGAGTCAAAGTTCTGCTGAAGATCAGCTCCTACGACGTATCGGTTCTGACCAACTGTAGATGAGTTCATGACTCGCGACCCCGAAAACACCATGGCGACAATGGTTGATGTGCCTTATGTCAATCATGTTCCAACATTGACGGGAGGAGTTGGTAAGAAGGATTTGTATCGCTTCTATCGAGATTTCTTCATTCCTTGCAATCCGCCTACTTTGAAGATGAAGCTTCTGTCACGGACTATAGGTGTCGACCGAGTAATCGACGAGATGTTCGTATCGTTCAAGCATACGCAAGAGATTCCATGGATGCTACCTGGTATACCACCCACCAACAAGAATGTGGAGGTAGCGCTGGTGAGCGTCGTGTGTATTCGAGGAGGCAAGCTGTACCACGAGCATATCTATTGGGATCAGGCTAGTGTTTTGGTCCAACTGGGACTAATAGATCCGAAGCTGGTCCCGGATGCGTTCAAGAAGAAGGGTGTGAAGCGGCTGCCCGTCGCAGGGAAGGAGTCTGCAAGGAAGGTTTTGGACGAGTCAGGTGAACCTAGTAACAAGCTTATTGATGCTTGGTAGTTAGCTACATAGAGAAGACGGGAGGAATTTACGAATTAGACCGATTCGATGGACTTCGTAGAAGTATATGTTCGTCTGAATTGTAGTCCTAGTAATCCGCGGAGATCAGATCAATAGGGTGGAGAAGACGCGGGCCTGCTAAAACCCCGAGTTTGTTCTCCCACAATGTGATGAAGTATGCTTCAAGGCCATGGTGCAGACTCGAGAGGCAGGCAAATCGTGGGTTGTAGGTTTGTGTTTGATGACAGAAAGGATACGCAGCGTACGAGAGTGAATGTAGCTTCGACATATGCGAAAATGCGTCTCGAGAGTTTTGTTACTGCTGTGTTCATGGAACGTTGTTGTTTACAGTTCAGCCATGTCCAGGCAATGAGAGAGGAGAAAGGACACAGGTGCAACCAATGCGTACCGAAACTTGAGGTCCAGCTCTTACTGTTCCTTGCTGGCGTGGGATGAAGAAGTTGGATGTCGTAGAGCTGTATTTTGAATAGACGCTCAAATTGAAGAGCTTTCTCAGATAAGTGTGTGATCGATGTCTTGATGCCTTAATTACTGCCTTGTGCCTGAGCCGTATTCCAGAAACTCCTTTAAATTTTCGACTCAAAGTATCCCATCCTGCTTCTTTTTTCTTCATACACTTTCTATCACGAACCCATAATCAACCGCCAATTCCTGTAACATTCAGACTGGTCGGTCATATTGGCGTTCCAGACCAATCCATTGAGGCACTTCTTGGCTCAGTTATGAACACATTCGATGAATCTAGAGTCACCTGCGTGCCACACATACATGACGATACTCTGCCCGCCGCACATCTGTTTACGCTGAACTAGGTCCCGGATAAATTAATAAATGAGATGCAGGGGCTAGATGTGATTGCCAAGCACTCGGATTAAGTGATGCGATATTGTGTTGGTGTGGTGAAGCAACCACGCGTCCGCTTTGGTGAAGACGACCTCAAGTATGCCGTTATGCCATTTGCCCATCCAGCCGCTTCATTGGAATGGTCAAACAAGCCACTTATGAGGTTTCTGTAGTGAGTTAACGCTACCAGGCCCATTGAAACCCTAATCTTTTCGTTGGTGAACGCCATGACCAGCCACCAGCGCTGGAGACAGGACGGGAGCTGTGCACGAGCTTGATCTGTAGTACCGCTTTTTGCAGAACCACAATACGTAAGCGGAGAATCATGCAACACTCTCGCTTTGACATTCTCTCTGATCATCTCGAGCCCTTCATCCAGCACTGTTGGCTTCACCATCTTTCCCAATGACCATTCGTAGTCTGCGTTTCTTTTCATAACGACACGAAGCCCATCTCCCCTTCCGTAACCTTCATCCCTGCTGCCGACTGTCTCCGCTTCCCTAAACTTCTCCCCTTACATCTCAACGCTGCATTGACGACAACCGCAAGGATGAACAAGCGACAGCAAGTGCGCAACGAGCGTACCCTGCAAGAACTGATCAGGAGCGTACCTGGAAACGACAAATGCGCTGACTGCGGTGCAAAGAATCCAGGATGGGCAAGTTGGAGCTTAGGAGTTTTCCTCTGCATGCGCTGTGCGGCCCTTCACCGCAAGCTCGGAACACACATATCAAAGGTTAAATCACTAAGTATGGACAGCTGGAGCAACGATCAAGTCGAGGTAAGACCCTCCTGCAACCATCCGGCGATCACAGCTGACATCCTCAAGAACATGAAGCGCGTTGGCAATCTTGCATCGAACAAGATATACAATCCACGTAATGTAATCCCCTCAATACCGATAGACGTAGACGAGGTAGATGGAATGATGGAGCGCTTCATCCGACAGAAGTACGAGAGTAAAACGTTGTCCAGCGGTGCACCACCAACCTCGAGACACAATACCGGTAGTACCGGGAGTTCCGAAGATCGTACTACCGAGTTGCCTCCAAAACCAACGAAGCGCTTTCACTTTGGCTTGCGATCGGCTTCTTCGACCTTCCCGGTATCTCGTCAGGACAGAATGAGCCCTCCAACGTCGCCATCTTCACGGGGACGTTTTGACCATGATCAGTCACCCCCACGGAACAAACCTGCGAAAGTCTTCGGTGCGGACATCGGAGGTAGCCGAGATGACAACTACAAGATAAAGCTCGCACATCTCACTGAAATGGGATTTCCGGACGAGAAGAAGAATCTCACTATCTTGAAAGGTTTCAATGGCAACTTAGACAAAGCAGTGGAAGAGTTGGTCCGATTAGGTGAAGGTAGTAGAAGACCCTCAGGAAACTCTACTCCAGCTCCTCGAAATGGACTGAATGGAATCTCCATCGAAAAGACGCGTGTTCCCGCAAACAATGGCAAGCAGTCGACACCGTTTGATGCTGCTGACACTGAAAAATCTCTACCGCCGCTTCCAACTGGCTCATCGGAGGAGCAACGCTCGATATCCTTTGCCACTCAAGCTGGATCTTCATCAAACTCCTACAATCCTTTCATACAGATGCAGCAATCACAAGCCACACAACCAGCACTGGACCAAGCGTTTCAAGGTCTTCAAATATCGAACTCCCAACAACTATTGAACCCTCCTCAACCGCTGTTCCCAAATACCACCGGAGGTTATGGTAGCCAATCACATCCGCATAATCCATTCCTTCAGACATATACGCCACCACCAATTCCTTCGACCAATTTCCCTCAGAACCAATTCACAGTGCCTGCTCCATTTCCCTTCCAGGCGCAGCAAATCACACCGCAAGCAACAAGCTCCACGGCTTTCAATCCGTTTATGAGGAGTACTGGATCACCGATGGCATCCTCAACGAACCCATTTGAAAATCAGTCTGTTACATTAGTTCAACAGCAGCAGAGCTTTCCATATGGATCGTTTGGACAAATGCAGCATCAACAACAGATACAGCAGCCTCAGTTTCAGGTTCAACCGCAGCAGCCACCTCAATTCCAGGCTCAGTCGCAGCAGCAGCCATCGCCTTTCCACACACAGCAGACACACGCATCTACCTTCCCACCGGTGACGCAATCCCAAGCTGGTTATAATCCGTTCCAACAAACTCAGCAGCAGCAGCAGCAGCAGCAGCAGCAGCAACAACAACAACAACAACAACAACAACAACCACAGTTTCAGCAGCCACTTGTACAGACGCCACAGGCTGAGCAGACCTTCCAATTCCCGCAACAAGCTGTCGAACCACATCAAGCGCAGGTACCATATCAACATCAAAACTCAGCGTCTCCGTTTCAAATGCATCCACCACAGCAGCAGCCACAGCAGCAGATCCCACAACAACAAGCTTCATTTATACCGATACGGCACGATAAATCGTCTATTCTGGCTCTTTACAATATGCCACATCTTGCTCCTCAACGTCAGAGTACCTTGGCAGATATCCCAGAGAGCCAACAATCGGAACAGCCCACGATGCCAAAACGCGCTGTCACAATGCCGGTTTCATCATTGGGAGGCGCTCAATCTCATGGCAGTACCGACATCTTCCCTGCAGCTGGAAGTCATAATCCATTCGCTATTCCAGCTGTACCTGTAACTCAATCAACGATGAGCACACTGCAACAACAGCAACAATCGGCACCGCCTGCTGCAAGTGCCAACAGTTTTCGAAATGTCAGCCGCGAGAGTGCCGACTTTAGCTTCCTTTCAGGACGACATAGCCCGGATGCATTTGCTGGATTGAGTGCGAGAGTAAGCACGCCACGGTTGCGATGATAATAGGATGAACCCGCTTGCATTTTGTTTTGAATACTCAAAAGATTTAATAATTGCGTTCGCATGAGTCAGAATTCACGTAGCTGTGTCATTTACAGCTTTTTAAGTTAAACCATGTCAAATCTCATTTCACTCATCTTTTTGTGCTAGATTCGAAGCTGCGAAGTGCATTTAACTGGTTTGGAAGCTGCTACGGATCATCTAGAGCCTTGACAGATTAAGTACTTTTGATACCTACAGATGTGCTTCGATGTCCTTGTATGCTACTCAATGCTCGTGAAACACAGCTTCGAAGAGAACAATTGAATCCTTATGATAGAGTGAAACAACATAGACTGCGCTGATATAGTCAGTACTCGCAAATTCACATCTCATGCCATGCACTTATCTAGACTTCGTAGCGGTGAGGTTGGGAAAGCACGCCGAGCTCGGACCCTGCATACGACGAAACCACCCACCAATCCATAATATATTTCTGCTCTGGTAGCTCCACACCTCTTCGGCCAACCCCAATTCTCCATCTCAAGCAATTCCATATTTTCGCAACTCAGCAGCTATGGCCGACCACGAGAAAGCTCCTTCGGAGACGTCTTTTGAATTCATTGAGACGCCTCCCGCACCTACCCCTGAACAAGTTGTGCGTGAATGTGGTGTGAGAACAACTTCGGTATGAACTTCGTTCGCGGCATTGGAATAACATCAAAGCTGGATCTTGCCGTATTGGATGACTACGGAGCTGACAAAAGTCGTATAGTATCCCGCTGTCAAAAATGCGCCTATTCCGGCCGACGGTCCTGGCAGCGACTCCTTCTCTAACCTTCTCCTCTTCACAATCCTCTTTGTCGTTCCTTTTTACATGGCTCGTCAACTCCATGGCGGCTTGCTCACAACACTCTTCTTTGCTATCTTCACTACGATTCCAATTCTCATGGCCTATTGGACGGTGGCATCTTCCTTCTCTCCGCGAAAGAACGAGAAAGCCCGATATGCAGGCAAATCAATCGATACCTATCTTACATTCCACAAAGATGAAGACAAGGACAAGTACTACGGCCGCAACAAAATCCCGATGGAGACATTCCACGAGAAGTATTTCGCTGGTGAGGTTGACGTCAAAGGAGACATGCTCGACGTTCTCGAGTACAGGCACGACTGGGCCAGCTTCCGTTTCACATTGAGTCTCTTCTGGTTCTTCTTGACGGGCATGCTACCGGAGGTGATCATGCACACGCGCAATCAGGACGAAGAGCAGGTGCGCGACCACTACGACCGCGGCGACGACTTCTACGGCTGGTTCCTAGGCCCGCGGATGGTGTACACGAGCGGCATCATCGGCGACATCGCCAAGGAGGAGACGCTGGAGCAGCTGCAGGACAACAAGCTGGCGGTGGTGTGCGAGAAGATCGGGCTGCGGGCGACCGACACGCTGCTGGACATCGGGTGCGGGTGGGGGACGCTGGCGCGCTACGCGTCGACGCGCTACGGCGCCCGCGCCACCGGTGTCACCCTCGGCCGCAACCAGACTGCCTGGGGCAACGCCGGCCTGCGCAAGGACGGCGTGCCCGAGGACCAGAGCCGCATCGTCTGCGCCGACTACCGCGATATCCCCGTGCCCGCCGGCGGCTACAACAAGATCACCTGCCTGGAGATGGCCGAGCACGTCGGCGTGCGCTACTTCACGACCTTCCTCAAGCAGGTCTACGACATGCTGGACGACGACGGTGTGTTTTTCTTGCAGATTGCGGGCCTGCGCCGCTGCTGGCAGTACGAGGACCTGATTTGGGGCCTGTTCATGAACAAGTACATTTTCCCTGGTGCTGACGCCAGCACGCCGCTTGGGTTCTTCGTCGGCAGCCTCGAGAGCGTGGGTTTCGAGATCAAGAGCATCGACACCATCGGCGTGCACTACTCCGCCACCATCTGGCGCTGGTACCGCAACTGGCTGGCCAACAAGGACAAGATCGAGGCCAAGTACGGCAACAGGTGGTTCCGGGTGAGTTTTGTTGCGTTTTCCACCTTTCTGAGTTGGCGGCTGACGTGTAGTGTGCTTTGACAGATCTGGGAGTACTTCCTTGCGTACTCGACCATCATTTCTAGACAAGGATCCGCGACCTGCTACCAGATCACCCTTGTCAAGAACATCAATTCGACGCATAGGATCGAAGGTGTACCGACTCAGTTTGGCCTCAGTGGTGCATTGGCATCGGGACTAACTAAGCATTGGAAGCGTTAAATCGCTAGTAGAGCTTGAAAAGGCTTGAGATTTGGTAGTGACATGGAGAGCTGAATGCTTGGTAAGTTGATGTCGACTATACCACATTCAAAACGGAGAAATTTGATGCGAAGAGGTGCATTGCTGGCTTTGAGATTCGAGGAAGTTGTGCTAAGCTTGGTTGATATGATTGCGGTTATAGAATAGTGACTTTCAAACGATGAGAATAGGGGAACAATGGTTAAATGTAGTTGATGTACGTGCTGTATAGCTGCCTGTACATAAAGCCACTATGCAAGCGACTGACTTCTCCATGTGCCGTTCCTTCGGGAGTGTACCAACGTCTAGCATCCCATATCTACTCAAACAACGGCATAAACAGCAAAGCCTTCACTCCAAAACACGAAGAGCACAGGCTCATCCTTACGGCCCCCCTCAATCCTCTTCATTTCAATCAAATTCTACAGCTCCTCATGAAACCTTGCCTCCCGCACGGGACTCCCGGCCGCCCTCCTCCCCTCAGTGCCAAAACTCACCGGCGGCGCCAACCGCTCATCAAACGTATCCCGCGCCTCCTCGCCCTCACCCTCATCCAGCGAGTCCTCCAGCGACGACACGCCACTATCATCGCCATCGTCAGGCGCGGCTTCCGTGCCGCCGCCGTGCCCCACCCGCCGCGGCTCCTTCGGCGCCCCGATCGCCAGCCCGCCACTGAAGGAGCCCGGCTCCGCGCGGCCGCGCTCGCGACGTCGGCCGAGCCGCGAGAGCAGCGCTTTTAGGCCCGCGTCGCGCTTGGGGCTGGCCGGCGGCGGGCTGGAAGGCGGTGAGACTGTGGCGTCGTGCTTTTCGCGCGGGGCGGCGCGCGGCGTGAGGCGTGAGAGGCGGGATGGTTTGGACGGTGTGGGCGTGGGCTTGGGTGGTTCCTGGTGTGAGGGCGCTGGGGCGGGTGCGGGTGCGGTTGCGGGTGTTGGAGCGGTTGCTGGTGTGGACGCCGTGTCGATGCTGGCGTTTCGTTGCGTGGTGAGGTCCGTGGCTGGGACGACGGTGTCGCGCGCGGGCTCTTGCTCGATGTCTGAATCGGCGTCGATATCAGGCGCAGTGGTCGCGGTTGTGGCTGTTCCTGCTGTATCTGCGGTTCCTGGTCTCTCTTCTTTCGTCACGGCCGCAGATTCGAGCTTCTTTGCTTCTTTCGATTTGCGCTTCTCTTCCGTTGCCAGCCGCTTCTCTTCGGCCTTTTCAGCTTTCTTGGCTTCCTTGACTGCTTTCGATGCGTTGCGTTCTTCGCGTCGAGCCTTCTTTTCCTCCTCTACATCGAAGTTAGTTGTAGGTCTTTGTCACTTGACTTCAACCTTACCCCTAATCTTCTTCCCTTCGGCCTTCACCTCCGCCTGCCGCTCCTTCTCAAGTCGAGTAGATCTCTTCTTTTCCTCGAGATCCAGCCTCCTCTCCTCATCCTTAGCCCTATGCTTCTCCGCCTCGGTCGTGACGCGATCCAGCGTAGGCTGCACCCTCTGCCGCGCAATCTCATCGATGACGCTCTGATCAAGAAACTTCCCACCGCCGACATCCACCTTCCCAAAGTTCTGCATGCGCTGGTCGGAACTCGCCTTCGCGCGCTCACGGGCCTTGGCATCCCACTCGTCGACCATGGCCGCGCTCATCTTGCCCGTCTCGTTGAACAGCTTCTCGTCCATGGCGCGCATGCTGGCGCGCACCTTGCGCTCGGCGGCCGCCAGCAGGGCCTTGCGGTCGGCGGCGCGCCGCCGCGCGTCCTCCACCGCCACGCTCGCGTGCAGCGCGCTCATCTGGCCGCGCACGCGCGCCGCCGCCGTCGCGTCCGCCTCGTCGTCCGAGTCCCGCTCGTAGAAGCCCGCGTCGTGCGGGCCGAGCGGCGCGGCCGGCGCGCCGCCCGCCATCGCGCTGTCGCTTGACGACCGCTTGCGCAGCCCCCGCTTCACGTGCAGCTTGTTGCCACCTGCCTTCGCTGCCGGGTACCCCCAGTAGTCGCGGAAGGCGCGCGCCTCTTGGTCTGTTTGGATTTTCGCGAGGCGCTCGGCTGCCAGGCGTTGTGCGGCGTCCTGGAGCGTGAGGTACTGCAGCGCTTGTTGGCGGAGATCGGCTAGCGTTGGTCCGCTTTGGGCCGTTGATGAAGCCTTGGCTGCGGCGAGGCGGTCGGCGTCAACAGTGACGTTGCCTTTGGAGTCCACGCGCTCGACTTTGTACAGTTGGTTTGCGAAGGAAAGTGCTGAAGCTTTGAGGGCGTCTTGGTGGAGCCGCTCTTCGAGTACTGGAGAAACCGGTGGGTGTTCCGTGAAGAGTGAACGCGGCATGGCGGATGCTGCCATGTGCTGGATTCGCGCAGCCTCGATAGCAGGATCATCGATTACCGGCTCAGAAGTCATACTCTTGGGAGAAGTGGGCATGGATGGTGTTGATTCCGCGCGCATTCTCTCGACGCTTGTGGATGCAGCGAGAAGTGCGTTCTTCCGACCAGTGTCGGTGTAGCCATAATCAATTTTTGGACTGAGAGATTCGTTCATAACGGCCAATTTCGCTGCCGCACCTCCTTCTTTGCTTGCTTGTGGCTGCCACCATTCTCTCTCAGCGGCACTCTGAGCCAAGGCTGAAGCTTTGGATGCCGCAGCCGAGACCTCCGGTTGCCAAAGCGGTGCCATCTTGTAGTCGTGAGCCAGCAAAGCCGCCTTTCCAGCAGCCGCTGACGCCTCTGGTTGCCACCACTCGAAGGATTTCTGATTGCCGTGGGCGAGGTTTGCGGCTGAGTGGGCGGAGCCGTCTTTTGCGATGCCTACGGAAGGGAAGGAAGGAAGATCCTGAGAGCGAGCGTACTTCAGCGCGGTGGCTCTGCCTAATTAATACATGTCAGATTCGCGAACTGCAAGGCTGCAATGGTAAAAAAAAATAGACTGCGTACTCGCTGGTAGTAGCTTTCCGTCAGGTCCGAGGATGTGGAACCCAGGCTGAGTGGAGTCACGATCCTGGTGAGTTACGTAGAGGGCTGCAGTTGCGGGGTGGCCTTGTAGAGTCTTGTCTTTTTCCAACTGAAGATGTGCTGAGGGATCCGGACACAATTGCTGAGTTTGTTGTGATGAGATGTCGTCGCGCAAGCCGGGCTGCGTCATTGGCGGGCCGGCACCAGCGGCGGCAGCCATCGGTACGATATTGGCTCAGATAGCGACAAAGAAGACGGTAAGATGTTGCTGGCTAACCTAGCCACTCCAATTCACAGGACAAGATAAATGGGGATCTATTTGACGAAGTCACGATTTCTCCAGTGGAAGCTCGTCCATTGAAAAGCTCCCGTGTGAGGAGAAGAGGTGATACATATGAGCTTTACGGGCATTGATGTACGGCTGCAGATCACACAACATCTGCCCATACGTCATGGTTCCTTGACGTTCGAGACCACACGAACCCGCTCCATTAATATGAGATGAGATCTACAGCCGATACATGTTCCGCCATCATCGTCTTCGGACGTGTTGGCACTTGCCTATTATTTACAGATCGTATATCTCCCAATTCATCCATGCGTTGAGCTTGAAGAACGTTCAGCGCCTGCCATCAGTAGAGTAGAGTATTCCAAAGCGCGTGCGAAAGATAGAGGGCATGGATGCACCAAACCCTCGGATCTTCACAAGGATTCGGCCCTCAAACATCCATACCCCCAAGCTCAGACGGCTTCGGCGAGCTGTTTCCATCAATTTGTAATTTCATAATTCCTTGCACTGATAGCTTCAATCTTCGTTCATCTTTTACTTCATTCTCAGCTTCATTGAAGTCTTCACTTAGGTTCCATCTTTGTTTGTGTCGAGTCCAATGCCGTCACTTCTCTCGTCTATCCTTAATCTGCGTGACGTTGGCCAAACCACCAACGATCTAATCGGGAAGAAGAAGTTGCAGACCGGAAGGCTATATAGAGCCGCCCGTCCAGAAGATGCTTCTAACGAAGACAAGGACCGCCTGGTGAACGAATTGAAGATCAAGACTGTTATCGACTTACGTTCATCTGCGGAACACATTCATGCTGCTGAGAAGCACAACGCAAAAGCTACCTCCTCGGAATTCATACCAAAAGCCGATGCGGAAACTGGTCAGCCTTTCCACATTCCAGGTATTTCGTACCGCGAAATAAGCTTAAACGGATGGCCGTACTCCCGCTCACTGATGTCCAAAATGACTTGGTGGGATACGGCGTGGTTCTTCACCTACATGACGCTTGGATACCGTGTTGAAGCAATAACCATCCTTGGAACTAGCGTCATGGTTCCTGAAGGCCTCATCGGACTCGCCATCCGCAGTGTTGATTCATGTACCGACGAAGTACGGCAAGTGTTTGAGGTATTGGCTGAGGAGGAAAACTATCCTGTACTGGTACATTGTACTCAAGGCAAGGATCGAACTGGATTGGTTGTAATGCTGTTGTTGATGCTTCTCGGAGTAGACAAGAATGTCATCCATCAGGATTACATGAGAAGCATGGAAGAGCTGAAACCAGAGAGAGAAGAGAGATTGAAAGAAATCAGGACTATCGGCTTGACGGATGAGTTTGCCGATTGCGACGAGAGGTTAGTGAATGCCGTCATCAATCACATCAGTGATAAATTTGGCAACGTGGATGCATATCTGGAGTCATGTGGCGTAGGCTCTGAGATGCAAGACGCTCTCAAGCGGATTTTAGAGGTCGAGAAGACGGCAAGTGAATATTGAGATACCAGTACTGCGCTTTAGAGGAGACAGCCTTGCCTTATATTGTCACTTTAAGCAAACTTTGACATCCATTGGACTAAGATAAGATCCCCCGGTATCGCGAGAAGCATCCGTAGCGAGAAAACCCATGGGTACTTTGACCTAAAGCATGTCCTCACGGAGTCGATTTTCCCATAGTCTTGCGCAAGTCGTCTGCTGGGACACTTCCCGATCCTCCTGGCCTCGGCTACCGTGCCAGTGAAGTCTTCTCTGAAGGCCTTGATCCGGCGGAGCCTAGAACGTATACGGCCCTATCAGAACGGAGCAACGTCCCTCGCTCAACCCTATGGCACTGTGCTTGTGCGCTATACGATGCAAGCGCCCTTTATCGCCCGGCCTCGCCTATTGTCGGGGTTTCCACGTCAATTGCAGCCCTTTCTTGAAGGGCACATGCAGAGGCTTGATTCCCGACAAACCAATCACTTCAAGGCATATCGCCGATGATGTTGTTGACTGGAAGACCTTGAAGGAAGGGCGTAAGCCGGAGTAAGGGCGTTCGATGCAAACGCTTTGTCCTTGGTCACCTGAGCCTGCTGTTAAGTTGGGTATATAGCCAGCTCCACACATTGAGCTATTGATATCGAATACCCGCCTTCTACCATGGAACCTCTTCCGCTTTACATGGCCATTAAAGCAAAACCAGATCAAGTTTTTCCAGAATAAAAACGTCTACCATTACGGACTCTGTACTAAGGAACTCCACAAATACCTGGGGGAAATCATACCATATCTGGTGGCCACTTTCTACGTCCTTACTATCGATTTCACCAACGTAAGGTACGGTACACTACACGGCACTCAGTGATACCTACTTCCTCCCAATAGGTCTTACAATGGCGAAGCAACAGAATGGCACCGATCGTGATTCTGCCCGTTCAAGCGGCTTAGATTTTGGACCCGTTTTTGTTCCCCCTGTTGCAGATGCATCACGACGTGGTCGTGATTCATCATGCAATGGTCGTTCAGAAATGAGCTTAATTTCTAAGCCTTTGAACGCGTACGTTCTCCAGCGATGCCTCAAAGTTTTGTGATGTAATCAAGGCTAAGCCTACGTCAAGGCGTTTTCAATGTACAATGCCAAATTGCTATGTCTCATGTAAGCGAAAGTGGGATTTGCGGCGACACGAGGCCGCTGCCCATCGCAGCGACAAAATCTATTGGTGTCCATTCATCGGGTGTACACGCAGTGCTGAACGAAAGGGTAGTGGGAAGCCATTCCCTCGAAAAGACAAACGAGATGATCACGTCCGGAAAGTCCATTCAACCAAGACACTCGATACAGACCCTCCAGCAGCGTTTGAACATGATGCGACTGTGGCCCAATCTTGTGCCGAAAGCTCGGTTTCAGACGCAACTGGTCAGCATTGGTTGGAGACGAACCCAACCGTGGCTCTGCCTGAATTGCTTCTCTCGAACGAGTCTAGTCATGTAGACTCGATGTTCAACTGGAATCTCGCTTCATTGGGCTTCACGTTTTTAACGGCGTCGTCCGAGGCTACCTACTATCAGAGAACGGAGGAGAATCAGGACATGTCCGTGTACCTCGATGACTCTCTGATCTCGTCGTTCAACGGAGTATCAAGTTTCGAAACTGTCCCTGCCTTTGGAGAAGTAGCGGCAAGTTCTCAGGTTTCCCCTCTCTCAAACTTCGAAAATGGCTTTGCGTCTAGCCCTTGCGTCTTCCAAGCTGAGTATCAGAACGACCTCCATGCGAATGTATTGGACAGTTGGCCCGCATATTTGTGAGGCAGTGATGGGACAACAGCCAAAGCGATAATTCTTGCTTTCAATTGGAGACTTACAGATCCTAGCCACCTTTCACGGCCTTTGAATGTTTCTTATAGCAGTGTATTTGGAGTGGTCAATCTTTACTGCAGACATTGGCTAGCAGGCTGGTCTTGGAATCTCCGTGTTTCTCGCGATAGATGAAGGGTGTTAACGCATCAGAACCTCCTACACTCGTAGAAGCGTGGACAGTCAGCAAGTAGAAGCCAATAGATGAGTGCATGCTGCGCCTTACAAATTGTGACTGGAACCATGGAACTTTCGCGGTGACCCTGATTGCGTTAGATTGGATGTAGAGAATTATATATATCGATTTCAAGTGGCAAGTGAATCACTTATTTGATAGATACTCTTGCGTTTCCGTTCGTTTTATAGCAGATTAACCTACTCGAATATCGACAGCTTCTGTCGTCATTGGCGTTGAAAGGAGGCCCCACCAAAGTGTGCAGCAAAAAAAAGAGCTCTCACCGGTAATCCTCACATCAAACTCACTAATAACTTCCGACTTCGAAAGACGTCCCAAATCGCACTCTGAGCGCTTCTTTTGTCGCCATTTTACTTCAGCCTCTCAAGAACTCAAGTAGAGCTGTGTACACACGCAATTGTTCAGATACCCAAACCATCGCACTCGGCAAAACCAACACTCGCTGGAGGGAATATTCCTGGAAAGTAATCCAGAAGAACAGAAGCTATTCAAGAGCTGGACGTCCGTTACCGGTCCATCGGTGACATAGAACACATGGAATCACAATCACATAAGAGAGGCAACCAAGGAGGTCGTTCCCGTGGAAGAGGCCGTGGTGGTCGTGGACGAGGAAGAGGAGGTACCGCAACTTCTGGCAACCAAGACCCTTCATCCTCGAACAAAACTCCTCCCGATGCAATAGATCCAGGCGGTGGAGAAATTAACACAAATCAGACCAATTTGAAGAGCCAGGAAGCTTCGGAAGCCGAAGAGAAGAGTGACTCTGAAGTATGCTTCATCTGCGCCTCCGATGTTATTCATACTGCAGTGGCTCCTTGCAATCACAGGACATGCCATATATGTTCTATACGTATGAGAGCACTCTACAAAACAAAAGCTTGCGCACACTGTCGGACCGAATCTGACTTTGTCATTTTCACGGACGAGCGGACTAAGCGATTCGAAGATTTTACGGATGATGACTTTACGCGCGTTGACGATGAGTTGGGTATAAAGTACGAGAAGCCGGAAATCTATGAGGATACCGTTCTACTTCTGAGGTATAACTGTCCTGACGAAAGCTGTGATGTTGCATGTCTCGGCTGGCCAGACCTCGATCGACACGTCAAGAGCATACATAAGAAAGTCATGTGTGATCTCTGCACTCGAAACAAGAAAGTCTTCACTCACGAACACGACCTTTTCACGTATCCGGAGCTTCGAAAGCATCAGAAATTCGGCGATGACAACCCGGGTGCTGTAGATCAAAGCGGCTTCAAAGGTCATCCCGAATGTGGCTTCTGTAGAGAAAGATTCTACGGCGACGATGAGCTTTATGCACACTGCAGAGAAAAGCATGAACGATGCCACATCTGCGATCGCCGCAGTCAAGGTAACAAACCATCCTACTTTCAAAACTATGATGATTTGGAGCTTCACTTCCGCAAAGATCACTTTCTCTGCCCAGACCAGGAATGCCTGGAGAAGAAATTTGTAGTCTTCGAATCCGAAATGGACCTTCAAGCACACCAAGTTGAAGCACATCCCAGTGGTTTGTCTAAGGATGCACTAAAGGGCGCTCGTCGTGTGGATTTGTCTAATTTCCAACTCCGGGAGCAGTATCAGCCGCAGCGAGGAGGGAGTAGTCGTGGTCAAGGTCAAGGTCGAGGTCGTAGCAGAGGTCGAGATCCCAACACAGATCCTTTGCCTGCATCATCAGCACAGCCTCTACGCCGAGATGAATTGGCATTCCAGAGGCAACAGGCGATACATTCTACTACGTCAAGTGGGAGAACCTTCGGTACGCATTTGACACGAACGTCGCAAAGAGAGACATTTGCGGCAGTACCTCCTGCCAATGTATCGTCTCCTCCCGTACAGCCAGCTCAACGTTCTCTACCAAACGGTGACTTCCCTTCTCTCTCATCTCTCCAGTCGTCTATTCCGGCCAGTCCACCGACAACAACATCACCTCGTCCGTCAGCATCCACATCACCACAAGACCCCGCACGGCAAGTGCGGCATGCCGCCGTCACCCAGCGCGCCTCCACGCTGCTACGCGATGACAGCACCAAACTCGACACCTTCCGCAGCCGGATCTCGGCCTACCATAACTCGACGCTCTCCGCATCCGAGCTAATCGACGGCTTCTTCACGCTGTTCGACGGCGCGAGCAACGCCGAGCTAGGCATCGTGATCAAAGAGCTAGCAGAGCTATTTGAGCCCCCACCGGCCGACAAGCCATCCGCCAGCGGCGCCGAAAAGCGCGGCGCCCTGCTGCGCGCCTGGCGCGACTGGAAAGCGATCAACGAGGACTACCCGACGCTGCCGGGCGCGCCCTCCCCGAGCGGCAGCGGCGCCGCACCGCGCTGGGGCGCCCCACTCGCACCAACGCCCGCGACCGCGCCCTCCGCCCGCGTCCTCCGCCTCAAGTCCTCGACCGCGCGCTCTGGCCGCTCCGCCGCCGGCCGCGCCGCAAGCTGGGGGTCATCCGCGCTGCCCTCCCTGCCCGCACCATCCCGCCTCCCCAGCAGCACGCCAGCACCGTCGTCCACGCCGTGGGCCGCGCCCGCGCCCGCGTCCGCGCGCCCCGCACCCCAAAGGCCGCGCGCGCCGCTGGCCGACGCCGACGCCTTCCCGTGCTTGCCGGCCGCGCCACCGGCGTTCACGCCTGCGTTTGCCGGGCCCGGCGTGCGGCGGGGCGGTGGTGCGGCTGTGGGTCGCGCTTGGGGTGCGCGGCCGGAGAGGGAGACTCCTGAGGGTGAGGGTGAGGGTGAGGGTGAGACGGGTGGGAAGAGGAAGGGGAAGGGGAAGGGGAAGCAGGCGAAGAAGATCACTGTTATGCACTTTGGGTGAGGGGGGCGAGGAGTGGGCGAGGAGCACCGGTGTATGTGTGATGGTTGGTGGTTGGGATGGAGGGTTGTGTTACGGGCGTGGTTAGGGTCGCGGCGGCGCTATGGCGCGGCTTTCTGCTGCTGCGTATACGGATAGAGCGAGTGGGTCTGTTCCTTACGTTGTTTGGCTTTGCTCAGTCTTCTGGTCTTGTTCGGACTGTGTCCATACGGCTGGGTAGAAGAAGATTAGCTTTGGCTTGTCGTAGCTTAAGCTTTCGATCGACAAAACCGATGCGAGTACGATATCTTCGCGGGAAAAGGTGGGTCGATGTCTGAGCTTTTCACTCTATTTGGTCGGACCGAAAAGGTATCATGCTAAAACAATGTGGTCATGAATAGTTGTAGAGCATTATTGATCTGATACGTCAGACTTTGATGGCGTCGAAAGATACGATAGTGAAGCACAGCAAAAATTAGAGTCACATTGTACCTTGTAACGGGTCCGATTGATTCTGCGTCTCTAAAGCCTACAACTATGGTCCCTCATTTAATAATGGAAGTCTTTGCAAACTCACTCCGATCAAAATCCCTCGCCTTTTTTCTCTACGGAGGTACCCAGCAACAAGATATAATATAAAAGCAGCGTAGTTCTATTCGTCGTTCGCATACTCCTCCGCATTAGCAATGTTCTTGGGGCCATCCTTGCGGATTGGGATCTTGATGCCCTGACCCGCGAACGCCTTGCTGAGCGGCGTGCTCTCAATAACACCCGGAAACTTCTTAGCGGAGTAGACCTGGAAGGTATCGGAGTATGTGGTCGCGAGGACAGGTGCTTTGCCGGTGTTCAGCTGGCCGGCCGCGCCGCCAACCATGGCTGCCGCGCTGCTCCCGACGCTGCCGGCTACGCCGCTGCTCCCGTCGTGCGCGCCCACGTCCACGAAGTTGCACTTCAGCCGGAAATTGCCTTCCGTGCGCACGCTCAGGTCCTGCAGCACGAACCACAGGCCGAGCTTGCCTTGGTCGTCGTTCAGCTTGAATGCGTTGACGGCAAGACTTCCGATAAGGTTGCGTGTGAACATGCCGGCGGTCGGAGTGGGAATGTGAATGGGAATGGTTGCGGCTTGGACGTAAGACGGACTCGGCTGCTGTTGTGAGAAGCCGTTGGAGATCGATGTCTGCGCGCTTGGTGACTGTTGCTGGTAGGTTGGCGGTGCAGCGTAGCCCGGTGGAGGAAGTCCAGCCTGCACTGCCAGCTGGTTGGCCGAAACGTGATCTCCCATTGTTCTGTAGTACGCAGCGAGTTGGAGAGGATTGAAGATGCCGAACACTGGACGTTCGGCCGGTGGTGGATATGCGGTAGTAGTGGCGGCGCTGATTGAGACGGCTGGAGAGGTGTTGGAGTGACGAACGAGGTTGACTTCTTGATTGCCATCTGAGTTCCACAGGTCGACGGTCAAGACAAAGTATTGAGCATCGATCTCGTTAGGATCGATTTCCTTGCCAGTGGCTTCGTCGTACACAGTCAAACGAATACAAGGCGGCGGAGTTATTGGTCGTCTATCTTTGTCTCCGAAACCGCACATTCTGGCACGGACGGGCTGCTGCACCACCTCGAGCTTGTATGTTCTTCCGCCATTGGAGAAGGCTGCACCCTGCAAACTGCGCGGAGGTTGCTGAAGAGCGTATTGTTGCTGAGGCTGTGGTGGTGGATAGCTGGATGTTGGAGGATTGAGATATGGCATGGCGGGAGGCGGGTATTGCTGATGAGTAGCTTGCATACTCTCAGGAGCGGCGATTGATCGCAATCGAGGGTAGATATGCGAGGCTTCTACGGGAGACGCGCCGATAGCGAGTCGGGAAGGAGAGTTGGTGGACCGGCAGGAGCGCAGTCAATAACAGCAGAAGGTTAAGGTCGAGACGAGTAAGCGGTACTTTGCGTATCGCTGTTTTCTGATCTTCCGATGCGAAGTACGATATGCGAAGTCGTAGCAGAGAGAAGGAGCTAACGCTAGACTGCAAATGGAAGAGGCCGTTGTGGAATGGCAGAGTTTGGTCGGAAGGACCGTGGAATCATGGCAGTTTTGCAGTGTATGGTGGAGTGGAGCGCGGTGGCGAAGCGGTGATGAAAGGGAAGAGCGAAGGATGCAGGAGGAAGGGACAGCAGCAGTAGTACAAGAGGTTGAGGCGTATGTGAGTCTGTGTGTAGTATGTGAGTGTTTGCGGGCGTGGAAGTGAGCGTGTGCTGGTCCCGTGGGGTTTGGCGCACTCTAAACTCTAATGGACACGCCAAAAGTCGGTTGGCTGGGCTGACCTGCAAAAAAAGGCTGGAGGCCACGGATGGTTCGCATTGAAGCTTGCTGTTGAGGCGCCTTTCCGTGCTTACCGCCCAATGTGTCGCGGCCTTTCTGTAGGTCGCTTCCTCTTTGTCCGCTGCTGCAAGTTGCTTTAAGCTGCTCCAAGCTGGTCTCGCTGCCAACCACTGCCAGTTGGTGGCCGTCGTTGCTTGTGTCAACTGCTATTAGTAGTTGGGTATTTGAGTTTTCATCCACCGTCAATACTCGGTCCCAGCCAGCCCGCAAGCACCTCCTAGCCGCCTTTACCCTGCGGAATACTCCGTCATTGAAAGTTGCACAAGCGCTGCAAATGCAATGCATCCACTCAAACGGCTGGCGGGAGACCATCCGGGCCGCAGTGCGCGAGAGTGCTGTGCGGCGCGTATGCCTGCCAGGACCCCCCCCCGTAGCTTCTTTCCCACCCGCCTGTCCACCGGCCCATCCACCGCTAATCCAGCCAACCGTTTCCGCCTCCATTCTCCCTCCAAATCTTCCCCAGAAACCCCCCGGTTCCCTGTTTATTCCACCTTCCCGGGCCTAATTTTCTTCCAATGCTTCACTTCCTGTGACAACGGAACATTCCGGAGCTTGCCGTGGCACTCATCGTCACACCTGTGACCTATCAATCCTGGCTTCTGGCATTTCCGAACGATACCGACAGGCTGGGCTCCCGTCATTCCGCCGAAGCTGGTCGTGTGTCACGGAAACTGCAAAAAGTAAATCCGATCAAAAAAAGGAATCACTACCTCGGAAGGGATACTTATTCTGTACGGCGGCTACGTGCTGGCATGGTGTGGTTTCTGAAGAGTGCACGTCCGTCGTACGTTCCGAGTAATTTGCACTTCGATTCGGGATATCTTATGCTCGGCATGACTTGTACATAAGACCTAAAATAGACATGACCTCCATGCGGCCTTCGGAGCCAATCCTAGCCCGCATTTTAATCCGTATGCACAATTACGCAGCGGAAAGAGAACCAACATCGTTCGATATTCACTCTCAACCGACACGCTTTGCCTGACTTCGCCGCAATCGCCACAAGGCTTACCGCGCGCTTCCTGATCTCCTACCTCACAAGCCTTGCGCCATGCCAGGAAACTCATGCGTGCTCTCTTTTGATCTAACAGAGGCTTTATGTTACCATCTTGTCCATCTCAATGGCTGACAGTGCCTCTACCCTTCAGTCTCCTTCGCTTGATGGTGTTCCTTCCCTTCCGTGTGCGTATCCTGCTAAGGAACCCGTGCCGCCGCTTACGCACAAAATGACTTGGATTGAAAGTGTTCCGTGGAGCTCCTGCGGCGGAGGACGCTGAAAATGCTCTTGACTGTTGCATGTAGCCGATTGTGCTGCTACGAGTAAGACATGTTCCGACAGGACTTGAGCTTAGCGACTGCAAAGAGACGCGAGGTCTAGACTGGAGTGTCCGTATTGAGAGAGTTGAGAGAGGTCTGTAGGATAAACTAGCGAGATATCGAGTCAGAAACTGCACATATGATGTTGATAAGAGGGAGCCATACCGTGAAGACGAAGTGAATCTGGTTGCTGTGACAGGCTTCGACTGTTGTATGCGCACAACAGGAGTGCCGATGGCCCTAGAAGAGCGTAGACACCGTGAACAGATCATGTTGACAAGGCATTGGCACGATGTTGGAGATGGAAGGTTCGATGATGAGAATTGGGACACGCAAAGCTCATCCGCAAAGCCAAAACTTCCAGTGGCCCGTGCGCAAAATGTCCTGCAACCTCAAAATACGAACATTTTTTTCCCGCAGAGCCGCACTCTAATCGCAACACCAACATCTCCCTCCTAGCCGCTGCCACAGCCCAGCCCGCCTCGCAGCACACCCAAAAGCCATGCCGCTCCTCCACTCGCACCCCCCAACTCTCCACCACGCCCGCGTCCCGGCCACGCCCGCCGCCGCCCTCGCCCACCTGCAGTCATACCTCGCAGCAGCGCAATCCCAGCCCGCGCTGCACCCAACCGCGGAGCTCACACCGGAGGGCCCGACTTTCAGCCCGTACAGCGCGGCAGCCGGCGCGGCGACGCGGCTGCTGGAGCGCGCGGCGCGCGGGCTGGCGGGTGAGTACGTGGCGGCGGAGGCGGCGGACGGGCGGCGCGGCCGCAAAGACAAGGCTGTGGAAGAGCGGCGGGCTGAATTGGATGGCTGTAGCGCGGAGGAACGGCGGGGCGCGGTCGAGGACCTGGGCGCGGAGGATCCGCAGGTTTATGCCGAGGCGCAGGAGTATGCTACCGCGGTGAATAGTGAGGTTGGGGAGGAGGGTGAGGAGGGTGAGGGGGTGGAGAGTGAGGAGGTGGAGTCGGAAGAGGATTTGGACTTGGATGAGGAGGAGCGGAGAGCGAGGAGGGAGGAGATGAAGTATGCGAGAATACACGGTGATGCGGATGGTTTGGACGGTGTGAATGGTGAGACGGTGGTCGAATACAGCCAGGAGGTCATTCCGGATAGCCAGCCTATCGAAAAAGCTGTGAAGGAACGTCGGCGGGTTGCAAAGGTGAACGGCGATTCTCCCAAGCAGAAGTCAACTTCAAAGAAGAGAGGTGCAGAGAGTCAAGACCTTACGCCGTCAAAAAGCGTTAAATGGAAACTAACCAAAGAAGAAACCGCCAACAAAGGGAGAGCTAGATATTGGGACAATCGAATCAAGAACTGGGCCAACGCAGTACCACAATCAGATTCACAGTGAAATGATTATGGGTCACGATAAACTTCACTAGCACAGGACGCAGCCAAAGCGAATCTTCACACATTTATGCATACAGTCGAATGCTTGATCCTACGACCAGATATCACTATATCACATCCCTTCAAAGCTCTCGATCCGCGGCCTTCAAAGGCTTCTCACCATCAGCATCCTTCTCAGTAGAACCTTTGATCTCGACTTTCTTGTCACCCTTCCAGCCAATGGCCTTCAATCGCTCCGTCAAGATCGGATGCGAGTAGTGGTAGCTTGAGTAGAGATAATCGGCATCCATGGCAGAGAGGTTCTTGATCTGCAGTTTGATTAGCGCTGCTGCCAATTCCTGGCTGTAACCGAGTTGCAGCGCAAAGTTGTCTGGTGAGAGTTAGTGGTGGATAAGAGAAGTCACGGAGACATAAAAAACTTACCAGCTTGATATTCGAAGCCACGGGTGATGATGTTCATGAGGAGCTTAATGATCGACTCCATGGGTGACTGTACTTGATTGAAAAGCATGAAGCCAATGATAATTGGCCGTTCATTGTGGAAGCCGAAGGCGTCGAACAGGGACCTGTTGTCAATGAAGGCCGAGAACAGTGCAAACAGGTAGAAGACATTGAGTTGGTTGATAGCAAGCAACTTGGTGGTATGGCTCTTGCTCCAGTGGCCGAGCTCGTGTGCCAGAACCGCTTCGATTTCCTTATTAGTGCTTTGCTCCAGAAGTGTGTCAAAGATGACAATCTTCTTTTTCCATGGAAGACCCGTGAAGTACGCATTGCTGTGAGAGCTTCGCTTGCTCCCATCGATGACTTGCAACTCCGACAGAGGGAACTTGAGCTTATGCGCAAGAGCATCGATTGCGTCCTTCAGTTCACCAGGTTTGAGAGGAGTGAGCTTGTTGAATATCGGAACAATCCAGATCGGGTAGATAGTAACAAAGAAGATGGATACAAACAGAGTAAAGACCCAAATGTAGTAGAAGAAGCTCTTGCCCGTTTTCTTGATGATCCATAGCGCCGCGCTGCCGATAGGAGTTCCCAGAGCAATCATAAGACCTTGCGCTTTAAGTTTGTCCATGATCCAAAGCTTCATGGACATCTTGTTGAAACCGAATTTCTCTTCTAAGACGAAATGGTGGTAGTATGAAAGAGGCAATTCCAGAATGGTGTCAATGAAGCTGAACAAGAAGAGAAACAGTAGCGACTGTGAGATTTCGCCAGAGAACCGGGCAGGGAGGTATCGAGCAAGCCAAACACCAGTGAGTGCCCATGCTTTCGGCCAAACATCGTAATAGATGATTGCGAACGAGCGAATTTCGTTGTAGATGGATGCAACAAAAGAAAACTGTGCCTTTGCTCTACCATACGCCTGACTCTTGTCGAATGTCTCTTGTGTGATTTCCTGTTCTAAAGCTTTCGGGCGGATCGTCTTCCGGAGAACGCCATATTGTCGCCAGAGAAGCCAGTTCTCAAGACAGAATTGACCCAACGAGAAGCCCACAATAAGGCGCTTCCACGGGAAGAAAGGCTTGTCAAGGAATCGCGCGAGCCTCTATGTGCATGTTAGCGTGGATTTACTACCATGGCATCAAAAGTAGAGTTATTGTACCTCTAAGAAAGCTTGAATCATATTGAACGCGAAGAGTTAAGGAAAGGAAAGATGGTTGAAGTGATGGACGAAGTTCAAGACACATCTTATTACTGTATTGTGAGATCCAGGGCTGTCACGCCAAGCCTGATTCAGACCCTACGATTCTGCACGTCGTATCCTACAGCCGATCTAACATCATATCGTGACGCAGCTGTAGCCGGAAATCAACGCAATCGATGATTACCTGTTGCTCAGAAACTTAGCTTGTTCCAAATTGACCGCCCTGACGAGGTCTCATCTACCGTTCATACACTTCAAAGTCCTATCGTACCCATCGCATCTCTCCGGATTCCATACCCCGGCAATGAGTGATAGCTACTTTAAGCGTCACTTACCAAAATTTTCGGAAGATCAACTCGGAAATCTCATCAGCACTGTAAAAGATTTTCAAATCACTCATGGCTCTCTTCTCAAACTAGTCAAGACAGATGAGGAACATACAGTGCTCGTCCGCCCAGTCGGTGCAAGTTTATATCCGACACAGTTCCCTCGAGATCTTTTCCATATAGCTCTGGATTTGCAGAAATGCTTTAACAAGCTATATGTAAAAGTTGCTGAAGATGAAGAATGGCTGAAGGACACGCTCAGTGACCTGATCGTAAACGATCAACTAACAAGAATTCTCTGGAATATTCACGAAGAGGTGAAGAAGGTGGGATATGTCCAGCCTTTGAGCTTAGGCATCTTCCGTAGCGACTACATGGTTCATCGTCCAAGTACCGACAGTGCCGCATTGAAACAAGTTGAATTCAATTCCTACACAGTTGCGGGAGGAACTCATGGCAACATCGTTTACAACATGCACCGACATCTTTTTAGAACAGGAGCGTACAGAAGTCCGCATGATACATCTTCGCCTCTGGAGATACCACCAATTCCGCCTACAAACGAAACAGTCTGGGGAATCGGTAGTGCACTGGTCGAAGCTCATAGGTTATATGGACCGCCTGTCAACCCTATCGCAGCTGGAACCGGTGTTCTTATGATTGTTCAGCCATTCAATTTTAACATCTGTGATGAGCGACCGATCGAATATGAACTGTGGGACGAAGATCCACCAATTCCTTGTTACCGAGTAGCTTTCAGCGATGAAGTCCTACAATACCTTTCTCTTGGGCCTAGCCGTGAATTACTATACACGCGTCACCCGTACAATCAATCGCCTTTAGAGATATCAGTATGCTATATGCGCGGCGGTCATGAACCTCGAGAGTATTCTACGACATCCGGACGAGCTGCACGGCTGCATTTGGAACGCAGTCGTGCCATCAAAGTTCCTTCGTTACTGTCCCATCTCACCACATACAAGAAGGTACAGCAACGACTGTCGATGCCTGGCGAGGTAGAGCGTTTCCTAGATCCCACCGAAGCCGCAGCGGTGAGATCGACTTTCGTTCCCATGTATCCCCTGGATAACTCACCGGAAGGCTCCACTGGACGAACGCTTGCAACAAGTCGAGAAGCAGTTGGAGGATACATTATGAAGCCTTGCCTTGAAGGAGGTGGCCACAACATTTACGGTTATGATATCCTGAACAAACTACGACTTGTACCTGAAGTGGAATGGAGAAATTGCATTCTGATGGAGAAGATCAAAACTCCACTACAAGATGGCATACTCATGTCAGGTGCAGGACTTTACAAAGGTCTGGTTGTTTCAGAATTGGGTGTTTTCGGAGCATGTCTTTGGAAAAAGAAAACAGAAGGTGGAGCAGAAGTTCTCGAAAACCGACAGTTCGGCTGGAGCTTCAAGACTAAACCTGCGGAAGTGAACGAAATGAGCGTCGTTAAAGGATATGGATGCTTCGATAGCCCTTTGTTGGTCGATATTTAAATCCAAAGAACGCTTATGAGTGTCGAAACCCTAGCAAGAGATGACGATAAGCACTTAACAACTCCACAAAAAGATTCAGTTCCGGATTTTCATATATCGTCAGGTAACTTTGGCTTAGTCTTCGCTTCAGATTGAAAGATCTATTTGGGATTTCCCGAATGAGATTATACTTATTAAGGATTAACTCAAAAGCCAGTCGAAGCCTTTCTCACGGTCGGCGGTAGCTTTCGCGGCAAGTTCCTGCAATTGCGGGAACAGTCCCTCGAAACCATGAGGAAGGCCAGGATAGACATCCGTTCTAGTCTTCACACCATTCTCGCGGAGAGTTGCTTCATAAATCAGGCCCTCATCACGAAGGGGATCAAGACCACAGACTTGGAAGTACGTGGGTGGCAATCCTTTGAAGCCTGTGGGCCAGATAATCGGATTGAAGTACTGAGACTTCGGATCTGGCTTGTACCACTCTGCAAACGATCAGTACTTGAACTCAACGGAGTACAATCAGCTCACTCTTGAAGAAATCCACCGCCTTGACGTCCAATCCTGCCGCATTGCGGTTTTGCTCCCAACTCTTATAGTGTGGTTTCCACTTCTCCGGGACGACTTCGGGCGAGCAAGTTGCAGGAATGTTCAACCAGGCACCCGTCAAAGGAGGCGAGAGCTTCTTATCACGCGCCTCCAATGACAAGACAGCGCTGATATTTCCACCAGCTGAAGTGCCACCGACAATGAATCCTTTGCTCGGGTCGGCACCAAGTTTTGAAGCATTTGCCGCGCACTGTATTCCGCATTAGCATTCCAGACCGAAAGCTGACGACAGAAGATGTCTCACCCAATTCATAGCGTCGATACTGTCCTCCATAGCGACTGGGAATTCTATCTCCGGCGCCATTCTATAGTCGATACTGACAGAAACAGCACCATGTTTCTTGGCCAGGTAGATCTGCGACGCCTGCTCCATCTCAGGGAAGCCAATACACCAACCTCCGCCATGGTATAGCAGCGCGAGAGGGCCAGGAGTACCGGACGTCGGCTTGACCAAGATGCCACGGATGGAAGCACCATCTCTCGTGGGAATCTGAATTTCCTCTGTAGAGGTGCCGGTCGTATCGGGATGCTTGATGAGGCCAGCTGCAATAGCTTGGCCAATCATCTCTTGAAGGGCTTTTCGCAGTGCTGGCACATCAGGCAAATCACCCAGGGATGGTGGTGGTCCTGGCATCGCATCGAGAAGCTGTCCTCACGCTCATTAGCTCTTCCGTCGATAGCAAAACGAGGTTGGGGGCGACATAGTTAGCTCTTACCGCCTTGAGCTGTGGGTTAGGCTCAGAAAAGGATGCCCATTGTGCCGGTTCTGGAGCAGCCATGTTTAGATGTTCAGTTGAACTTGTTGCTCGCTTTTTTTCAGTCCTACAAAACGATGTCTCTCATTTGGAGCTACAGGTCAATCCTAGCGGCCATAATATGGCGGAGGTCCCCCTTTAAATGCATCGGCAGGTCGCTTTCCGAGGTCTACGTCCTTCGCCGACATTGGAGCCTGCACACTTGTACCAAAACTACGCCGGCTGCAAGCCACGGATGACTGCCCCGCATAGTCATCTTTTACCGTTCCTGAATCGGCACTAGGTGGAGGATTTTAGTAAGATGGCACCATTCGCGTAGCAGAACCCTAGTTGGTGGGATCGATGAGGCTGACAACATTAATGCAAGTCGATCGTATTGAGTTTCGAATGTACTGTCGGCAACGAAATCGGCTTCACCACTTTTCACGGACACAAGAATTCTGTGCCATATTAACTGCAACAGTTCCTGTGCACTTTGCCTAGAGTATTACAGCTAGTTTAGAATAGGAACGACAGTACATGAGGCGACTTTCACCTGGCCTTTTGGTGAGATTTCATATTGTCTCCGCCACGTAAGCAGATATTTTAGCATTCACCTTTATACATAACTACCGAACTAAGTTAAGCGTTGAACAATAGTACTGGGTGGTAGCTCTGGTTCGTGTGCAAAGACATCGCCGTCGTAAACTACAGTTATATAGTCAGACTGTGGGAGGAAATGGTTTGATGGAAAGTCGAAGATGCATATAGCGCAGCCCAGTCTCTGGAGAACGCCTCGTGAGTATAAAATCCCGTACATCTCGACGAAGGGCATTACCAGAGTGGGTCGTCCCGCGCTCCCTGCTAGCGCGATTGAGGTGTCAAAACTGCGTAGGTTCACGACCGCGTAATTTGAGATGCCTCCATTTGCCTGTGCAATTGGGCCCCACATGAGCCATTCTCATTGTACAATCGAGGGAGAACGATTAAAGGACAGGGACGCCATTCGATGTCTGAAGTTTCCACGCCAAGCTACTCTATATATACGGTTGTCACTAGTTAATTGACCTTGAAATCTCACATTCAGCTACCCTAATGCCGGGGATCTCGTCTGTGCTCAACAAGTTCCAACCTTTGAATGGCATTCCCTTCAATTATGTCAATCAAGGGCGTACGTGTGGTGACCAGCTCCCACCTCCCCTTCCACTGAACGAACTGCAAGCCCAACCACCAAAGAATGCCCAACCCTACGCTCAGCCATCCCGCCGCCGGTCCCACCCACCACGGCAAGCTGTTCGACTCATTCGCGCGGGGCGGAACAAACGCCGCAAAGAGGAGAAAGGCCAGAGTGGCAGTAGCGAGGACAGCGGGGAGCGGGTCGAGCCACGGCTTCCAGTTTGACTTCTCGTTCCAGTGCCTGCGGTTTGGCCCAAGCGACAGCGAGTCTAATTTGAGATATAAAAGGCCGCCGGCCGTGAGGAGGCCCAGCACGCCCACCACTGCGAACGTGTAGATGTACGTGAGGAAGTCGTACGCCTGCGACAGCGGCAGTGGCCACCCCACGATGAGCACAAGGATGACCTCCACCGCCCAGTGCAGGAAGGTGGAGGCCATGGGTGCCTGCTCCGGGTGGCTGTCGACGTCCTCGACGCCGTAAGGGCCGTTCTGAGAGTGATTCATCAGTCTGGCGAACAAGGTATCGCTTCCGGCAGCGAAGAACAGAGAATAGGGGAGGATTCCTTCTTTGGCGATCTCTTGCTTGACGCGAGTGGCCGTGTATGTTTGGGCCAGAAGGTTGCCAAAGATAAAGACGGCGAAAATAATAGGAGGGCCTCGTGAGGTGGCGCCTGGAGTTCCGGCTAGTCTATTGAAAAAGGCTATTCCCATGTTGGCTGGTAGAGTGTCGTTTCCACTGTACGGTGTCATACATAGGTAGCTGACATTGATGAGTGGGAAGAGGATCAAGACTGTCAGCATGGCAAGATTCGTAGCCTTTGCAAAAGTTTTCTTGGGACGCGATACCTCAGCCAGGACGTAGAATGGTTGTTCGTATCCAGTGTAGGGATAGATTGCATAGAACAAGGCCAGAGCGATGTCTCCGACCTGGCCAGAATTTCCCCAATTATGGAAACTTATCTGACGGCAGCCGTCGCCGTGGACAGATCCATATATAATACCTAAGAATGCCATCAGCAAGACAAGGAGTACCTTCAGACTTGCAAGGATATTGTTGAGATAGATGGCAAACTTGCGCGTGGAAATGTTTATCAGAGAGCAAAGGGTTAACACGGCCACGGCCCATCCAAGGACGGCGTGTTTGTTGAAGCAGCTCTCCGTTTGACATTCTGGATTGATTGCCTCCATAACGAACATCCCAAATTGAATCGCGTTCCCAGATAGATTGCCAAATATGATGAAAACCATTCCGAAGATACAAGTCATCAGGAATTTGGGCTATTTGTAGATGTATTCGAGCTGGACGAAGTTAGTCATCTACACACCTCAGAATGACGGGTACCGGACATAATTCTTATCGCCATCGCTTCTAGGAGTTGCAAGTCTCATCCCGCTGGCATCCCTGAAGATAGGAATTGACAAGGCCATCTTCAACCAGCACGCGACTATGCAGAACACGATGACATCGGCAAAACACCACAGTATGATAGCCACGCCGGAGCTGCCAGCGAAAAAGAGGACATTGAATGGTTGCGTAAAAATGCCACTCGCTATTGTGCGATTCATGATCAAGCAAAAGACAGTAAATGGTCCAAGAAGTTGTTCGTTTGTTGTCCCAAGGTCAAGCCGCTTTGAAGTTGCCCGTCAGCTTTTCTTCCTGGACATACCGAGTTTGAGAACGCACCTGCTGGGCCTCGAGGTTGTGGATTCGCCTTCGCAGTTCATCTCTTGAGAGGCATTCGGGCTGGTCCTCCGACTCCTCCATAAACGCCGTATCCGCATTGGCATCCGCCGTTTGAACCAGTGGGTGGCTCCGTCCATTTTGCCGAGTATGTAGGATATTTTCGTAGGAGACGGAATGTACTGTCGAATTGAAGTGGTCTAAGGTCAACAGGAATTTACTTAACATAAATAAGGCTACTACATGTACGGGTACAGGTAGAGCAATACATCCCACGTAGTGGTGGGCGTTTTGGCGTCGGCTTCCTACGTACACATGCATGTATTACATGAGAGAAAAATGCCTCAGCTGAAAAGGCTGAGCCTTTTTGACAGTCTATGATCGGTTTCCGGTACAGTCGAAACAACAATGGCCAGCCAGTTGAGGTGTTGGAGTTAGAAAACGACATTTGACTTAGCGGTTAAGAACACAAACACCATTTCCCCGCTTGTCTCCGGTCTCCACTCCATGCTTTGTTCGCAGCCTCGTGGGTTTGCAGCGAACATCCATGCTTCCAGCTGAGAAGATTCTACATAAATTCACGCATGTCGCGTATTGTACGAACATGCAGGCAACGCCGTCCGTGCGCTTTTATCGTGCAAAGGCTTGCAAAGCTCTAATTAGCGGTGGGAAGCGTGTACAGCCCATGTGACTGTGAGCCCTCTGGCACACGCCCAGGTGGGCTGGGTGCGACCTTGAATTAAAGCAGATCAACTCCTCGCTATCTTCCCACAAAAGTCCACATGGTTTCGAAAATGTCGATGAGCGAACTTGACGCAGCACCGGCTCCGCAGAGGCTAGTACTGCTATCCTCCCCTTCAAAATCACCCCCCCCCCGCCCGCCGCGAGCTTTTAGTCTATCGACAGAGTGAAGACCGCCGAATCCTACGCATTGTAGAAGCTAAATACTCGGGCGATGAGATCCAGCCATATTGACTGATTGATCGTGCTCAAAGCTTCCTAGATCTCACACAAGACAGCGTCATTCCTCAATACACAATAGCGAGCCAACCTCAATCCGAATGGAACGTGGAAGTCGTATGTGGGAAAGGGACTTCTCGAATATTATATGCGCTTCAAGGAAGGAAGGATGCTTTCCAGCTTCAGCGACTCTGCACGGGCTACGAACCAACGAAGCACTTCGAAGGCGTGTCCTGTTCGGTCACATTCAAGAGTGTGCCTCGAAATTCCATTTATAACGGCCGCGGGGAGATTCAGCTTTGGTGGCCAGAGGCAGGTCGAAGCAGTGTGACCTCCATGGTGCCTCCGAGGTCAAGAAGATCCAGTATACAGGGGATGTCACTCCGGTCATCCACTAGTTCAACAATTGTGCGTCAAGGGAGTGTTCTGTCTCTACAGACGGACGCTGACGGAGAAATCACTGCCATTATTTCCGAGCTCCCTCCTCCTCCAGTGCTTGTTGCCTTTCTGAAAGACGATAGTAATGGATAAACAATGCTAAAAGCAGACAGTGAGTTCAAGATTGGTATTGGATGTACGAATTACACTATTGACTTGAAAAGTTACAAATCTCGAAATTACACCTACCCAAGATGGCAAGATCGACGTTCGACGCTCGCAGGGGTCAACATTTCCTGCCGAAAAGTTATCTGTAACGGAGCCGCAAATGGATTCTTGGAATATCTGCGCATTCGACACAAAAACTCCAGATGTCAAGCAAATTAAATGCACATTTCTAACGCTGAAGTTTGCAAGTCAAGTAGCGTCAGAAGAATTTGAAATAAGCTTCTTGCGCCTTCGCCATCGGCAGCTCGAGTTGGAGAGGGATAGGCAAAACACTATAGGACTTATGAACCGAGGAAAGTCACCTCTGTCAACAAAAACTGATGGGATGTCGGTCTCTTCGCTTGCACCCATAACGCCTCAGCGTACGAACTTGTCATTATTGCCTCCCATTACGGAAACCAGGCCCTTCAGCTCGGAATTCGTTGAGCTCGGAACGGATCGACCGACGCGGGAGCTAGGATGACTGGCTGCGGGCACCTTCGAAATTTACAGCAGTATGCCTGAGCCGCACGGATCGAATTGAACTCATTAGGAAGCTGTTGGCCCATAAAATCGCGAGAAGCGATGGCATATTCGTTTAACTCTTTAAGTCTCCCTTCCGCAACGATGTCCATACCACGTGCCAGGCACCTGCGCCCCTAATGTGGCCGAGCTCTCCCTACCTACTTATGCATGGGTTCGCATGTATTTCTAGGTAGGCAACGTGGTTGACGATGAGCTCATCCTCGATGTTGACTATAATAGGACTGAAATCGAAGTTTTCGCGTATTTTGCGAAACATTATATCAAGGACGACTTCTGGGCCTCTCTTGGCAGTAATTTCAAAACGCAGCAACAATAAACGTTCTTTGGATTCTTATTTGGATTCTCTAGTTGTCCGGATGACCGATGACGTGCTTACTTGACGAGGATCCGTCGTCGGCGCTGTGTCTTAGGCTCACGAAGCCTTTACTAAATCCCAATTCAACCCGAAATCAACTCTACAACGTCTTCAGCGACTTATCTGTTTGAATATCTCTGGGACAGCATACTTCAAGCTCTCTTGCCAGAAGGCCCGTGGACCCGAGTCACGGTGACGGTAATGCTTCGGAAGTATGACAAACTAGGTGGAAGTTGCGTGGAAAAGGGTGAAGTCCATTTTGTTATGGCCTGTAGTCGTAACACAAGTTTGAGGTGGGCAGACTTGCCTCGAACACTTCAGCAATCTTATCCTAGGTGGCTTCTGATTCGACCAAAAATACATTCTAGAGTCCACACTTGATTTTAAAAGTGTAGTGATTGTAGTGGTGTCCCTTGGGATTTGCTTTCATTCGCCGACAATCCATCATCGTCTCAGATATCGTAAGTGCTTTAGAGCTTATTAGCCGTCAGCAGCTTCACAGCATCCGTCCGCAAACTCGTCCGGAGCAACCCTTCGATACTAGCTCAGCTAGCTCGGCTTGGAGATTGAATATTACTATAGCATCATTGCCAAACCGGATATTTGCTTCTGGGCAATGAAAAATCCACTTCATAGAGCTAATGAAGTAAGAATTGCGATAATACTTTGATTTCTAACCAAACTATCGTAACATGAGAGGAGTCCGGACAGTTCCATCGCCGGAAGGGATCTACATCGAGTACAAGGTCTATGTACAGTTGCATTTCCAAGAATCAACCTTCGAAAACTCCATGCTGTAACTCAAAGCCCATGCCTTTGGCCACCTTCCTCATCTGATGCTCAATTTCCTCATCCATGCCGCCTCCCATGCCGAGAATCTGCCTGATGCGGGCCCACCACCAAACGAGATCCGTACTCAGCAGCGCGAGCTTGAAGAGCACATGGCGGCCATAATTGACGACGCGCTCGCCAAAGGGCAAGTCCCTGCTCTCGGCGAGCGCGCGGCTGGCCCACGTGCCGGTGATCTTGATGCGGTTGACAGGGCTGCCGAGAAACTGGTTGTTGCCTTGGACGATGCGCAGGTTGCGGCCGATGAAGATCAGCTCGCGCGGCCACTTGTTCTCGTCGCCCAGAATCGCCTTGATGCCCTTGCGCATCTGCATCTGCATCCGGTACGCCCGCTCCTGCTCGTCAAGCCCTTTGAACGCTTCGATGTCGCGGTGCAGCGCCCGCCGCGTCGCCCCGTTGCCGCCTGTGTACGGCCGCATCAGCGTTGCTGACGCGAAGATGTCCGGTGTGCTGACGCCCCACGAGTTCACGATTTCTTTGATCTTGGCGTTGTCGAAGGTGATGAGTGACTTCCAGAATGCTGCGTACTGGTGACGGAACTTGGGAGACATGCGGATATAGAGGCCATGATCGATGAGAACCAGTTCGGGCTTGCCAGAAGGCAAACGCCGGATGAAAATGTTTCCAGGATGCGGATCGCAATGGACAACTCCCCAAAGGAACATTTGCGCGGAGAATAAATCGACCATGATCTCCATCACTGGTCGTAGAGAGAGACCGAGTCCACCTTTGCCGCGCGGGCCTTTCCAGGAAGTTCGGTCTGGCTTGAGATTGTCTGGATCTGGAGATTGAGTTGAAGAACTGAGAGACTTTGATATTGATGGAGATGGCTCCGGAAGAGGCTTTCCACCAGCACCTGGTGTTCCTTTACCATAGCCGCCGTACCAAGTTGCCGTGATACCTTCTTTGTCCCATAAACGAACACCTTCAATCCACTCCGCTGTCATGACGCGCTTGGAACTGAGCTCTCTGTACACTTCAGGGATATAAACTCGATCCCTCAGTCTCGGCTCTCCCTGCACAAACTTCTTCATCTCCTCCGAATTGTCTGCTTCTCTTTCAAAGTCCGTTTCCAACATCAACCTCTCGCTGATATACGGCACAAGTGTATAAATTGGCAGATCGAACCACCAGCTATACACTCGCGACACAACCTTGAAAGCCCAAAGATCCCAGCCAACCTGCTTGGCAATCTCTCTCTTCTGAATCTTGATCGCAACCTCTCTGCCATCTGCCAACCTCGCCCAATGCACCTGCGCCACACTAGCACTCGCCCTAGCCCTCTTCTCCATAACACCCATCCGCGGATCGCCCTCAAACGACACGCCAAAAACCTCCTCCACGCTCTTCCCAAAGTCTTCTCGTATGACACGCTCCACATCGACCCAATCATTCTGCGGCGCATCGTCGAACATGCGCGCAAACATAGCCTGAAACTCAGGCGGCAGTATGGCGCTCTGCATTGCGATGGCCTGGCCGATCTTGAGGTAGAGGCCGCCGTTGGCGCGCAGCAGATCGAAAATGCGCTGCGCGTTGCGCGCGTGCACCGCCTCCAGCGACGCCGCGAACGGCGGCCGCGCCCGGAAGTTGATCTTGTAGTCGCTGCCGATCACCACGCCCGTCCAGAACGTCCGGAAACTGCGGGTCAGCGATGACGCGTTGAGGTGTGTGTCGGCTAGGTAGATGGTTCCGACGCCCGCCGAGGTGTAGAGTGTGATGCGGAGGAGGCGGCGAGGCCATTTGCGAGGCTTGCGAGGAGGTTTGGGTTTGGGTAGCGACGATGGATCGGGTGGGCGGAGGGGAGAGAACTCAGAGGAGTGTTGATACCGCACATGGCGAAGAGATCGAGGTTGTATAAAGACATTCGGCGAGGCGGATGCTACCTGCTTTGGACGAAACACTGCATGTTGACAGCTTCTGCAGAGGCTGCTCCAGCCATGTAGCATCCTCCAGGCTAGGTATATGGGAAAGTTTGAGGAGGTAGAGTTGAGATGGCCAGTATATGATAATCAACTGTCGCGCGCATCGCAAAGTTACCGAAGCGGTGTTAACACGCGATACGTCCGATTGGCTGATTCACGATTTTTATTCGCCAGAATTCCATATTTCTTTGGCTATCAACAGTCGGACGAAAGTATTCGGATATTCCTTGTAGCCCTTGTTTGATATCTGATTTTTCTTCTAGATTTGATCTCCTATATTTTCGTAATAGTTTTTAACACCATAAAGCTGGGTGCTGCGGTTTTGGCCGCCGGATCCGGCGGCTTTTGACGCCGCTTTAGGTGGCTCCTACCGCTTCGCTCGCCCTAGCAACTTTTCGAACCATCAACTTATAGCCCTTGCTTGCAGAAGTTGGTGCCAACAACCGAAGTTGCTGTCAACTTGTTAAGGTGGTTGTTGAGTATCACGATGGTCTGCGACACGTGACAGGGATCGGAACACGTATATAGGAGGCGTCCACCCGTCGCCTGTCAGTAGAACAATCAACTAACATCTATCACTTGTTTCAGCAGTGGTGTCACCTGGAGAAGTTGGTACTACCTTTCCCAAACAAAATCGTCAGGGAGCGGCTAAGCTAACGTGAGCCAGCGTGATTATGCTTGATTGCGCTTGTTTTCACCCTGAGCAATGTAAAGAGCCTGGTATATGCTATTACTCTACTAACCCCGGTCATACGGTAGTTCAATCTTGCTAGCTCCTCAACTCAATTGGATCGAGGGAACGCGTAGGATTGACTTGCTACCTTACTACGGTAATCAACATACTCCTAAGCGCACGACCGTCAACACGTCCATTTCTACCTAGGTAGCTTCTAGTTAGGAGAAATAATAGCGCTTTGCTGTCTATCCAGCTATCCTTGTGAAGATGCAGGCTTCAGTTCAACATTTACGCCGAGTACAACTTCGAGAGCGTAACAGGCCTGCCGAATCCCCTCAAGCTACTTGGGACCACAGAGCGTTCGCCCAGCCCTAGCAGCGACCTGGGATCGAGAACCGGGGATGAGCCCTTGAACTACACTCGAAGGAACTTCGCGCACGGTTTCGTTGGCGATGTCGTAATCTGACTTGGCGGATGAAATCGACGGCGGTAGTTCCTAATATCCCCAGCCGAAGCCGCATGCCCTTGAGTCTTAAGCGTCCCACGGGCACCACGGAAGCAAAGTCTAGCCTTATCCCAGGGATGAACATGGTCTCAATTGAGTGCGCACATATCTGTGTCGATAGAGCAAGAGAATTGCTGTATTAAGTTGTGTCGAGGTGAAATTGTGTCAGGAATCAGCGGTTTTGTATTAGACTCACACTCCTAGAGAAATCAATTGCTACATAAACTCGTGGCCAAGTGGTTCAAATGCCGCGTCTGGTCCAGTGTTCTCAACGTACCTGCGTTGAGAATTATGTGGTCATCATTATGGAGCAGAGAGGAAGGAGCGCTGGCTTCATGCTCTTGGTGTGACCCTCCCCTTAGAAATGGAAGCATAGAACAGTATACGCCATGGTGATAACTTCTTGCTTGAATAATAAGGTAGGAAAGGGGCATCAGCGCGATAACCATATTCGTTGGGCCAGTCTCTGGTTATTGCTGTTCTACATCGTCTCCTGTATTCTTTCTCTCTAACCACCAGGTGAGTGACCCAATTCTATGCGCTGACAGTTTGTAGGATGAAGCTGATGCTCAGTACGCGCGAGCGGAAGGCATTCAGCCTGGCTGGTAGTACGCGAGAGCGGAACCCTTTTGCCAACGGAGTCGTGCGAGGATTCACGCCCTCGCTCTGCACGTTGAGGACAGCTCTCGGGTTGATTTCCCATGATGCTCCTGTTCCCAGAGGCTCCTAGAGCAAAACAGCTGGTGATACGCAGGCTTCTCCCGTGAGATTTCTGTACGCCAGGCTGTCTGCCCCGCTTTAAAAGCTGACATTTCCGGTTTCGTGATGAGTTATTTGACTCCCTACCGGACTCAAATAGATATGCAAACTTCGAGCGGCGTGGCATAGTGCAGTTGTGGGCTCAGACTTTCCATGAGGTGTGCAATTCATCACTGCCCACACGCGGTGAATGCACACGAAACGCACCAGTCGCAACCTGCATCAGACACAGAGCCATCATCACAGAAAAGCCGCTGAGATTTGCGTTTCTTTCAATCAATATTGTGTCCTAAAAAGCTGTAGCTGGTTTAGGCGGTATCTGCCCGTGGTAAAAGAAGGTTGGTCGGGGCGATGGGGCTGTAGTTAGATATAATAACTAGTCAGTTACAGCATACGATTTTGCTGATGTATCGTAATGCACTAACTTATTTGGGTGTGTGGACAGAGCACTCGTACCGTACGAATTACGATACTATGATTCGCGATGCTCAGGCAGCAAGGAGAGGATCACATTCACGTCCGTGGCTAATAGGAGGTTAAGGTAATTGGGCTGGTGAGTGCCGCCTAACTCGGTGAGGAATGCCGCGAGACTGAGAATACAGATACAGCCCAAATCGCTTCTTCAGAGCCTCGTTCTCATCCCAGTCGCCGGACTACTTCGTAAGTTCTCGGCAATCAGCTTACTAAAGTCTTCCTCTTCCAACGTCAACTGTATCTAAAAGGTTGGCTCGCCTTCCTTATTTTAGTTAACGGTTTATCATACAGATTCCAGATGGACATTAGCACTACATCATGCGAATAGTCACTGTATGCGGTTGGCAAACGTTCGCCTGAAAGTATCACAGCTGCTCCAGCAAATAACGCGAGATGTGCGATATCACTGACCTTCATGCAGGACAGAATGGAGAATAGATGGACTCGAGAGTCATGGAAAATCTTAAACCAAATGATCTATTCATTATTCAACATTCTAGCTCAATTCTTTCGAGTTCACCAGTGACATGAGCCCAGACCTGATCCTGCATGCCATCTTTCCGATAGCCATCCAACAACGCAACCGCCTTCTCTCCCGGGCCCTCCCCATCAGACCCGACAGAATAAACTCCCGATCCAGCCTTGCCATCAATCCCGCCATGCACTTCCAGGCCCTGCACAAGCGGCACACCCATGCCAGCGCCCTCCCTCGGTCGGTACGCCTCGCTCGTCACCAGAAACAGATGCCGCGCCGCGCTCTCCTCCAGCGGAACAGCGACCCACCAGCCCACCAGGGCGACCAGCAGCCGCAGCAGCGCGCCGTACAAGCCTGGGAAGGACGTCACCAGCTTGGTGACGACGAGGCCGGGGTAGTCGTTGACGAAGGCGACGTCGGGCGCGGACTCCGCGAGGCGTTGCATGCACAGCGACGTCATGGAGCAAGTGTGGCCGCGGTAAGTGGAGAGCGGTTGCTTGAGCGCCGGGAAGTCGGTCGGGTCGATGGGCCCTTCGTGCGCGCCGGCGGCCACGAAGATGACGCGCGCGAGCGTGGACGCGCCGGCGCGCAGCAGCGGGAGGAGCTGCGTCGCGAAGTGCACCCGCCCGTAGATGTGGATCGCTGTCAGCTTGTGCAGGCCCTCGGAGGTCACTTGTGGAAGCGCGGCGCGTCAGCGAGACTCCTACGGTATGCGAGCACGGCTTTGGTTGAATGGATGGAAATTAGTGCTTAGGGTCCCGACTTACTAGTACGCGACAGGTCTGGGCCGCCGGCGGACAAGAACAAGATATTGATCTTCTGCTCTCTCTTCTTGATCTCGTCAATCACTTCGTTTGCCTTCTTAACCAGATCTAGCTCCTTCTGGAGGAAGATGAACTCGCCATCTGGATTGAGGGTGCGGCATTCCACAATGACACGCTCTGCAGCCGACTGCGAGCGGCCAAGGATATAGACACGCGGCTTGACGGCGAGCTTAGCAAAGAGCTTAAGAGTTGCTTCGCCAATGCCGGACGTGGCTCCTGCGAAGACGGCGACAAGGCCGGGAGGAAGTGCGGTGGGAATTAAGGCATTGGACTGGTTCACGACATCGATAGCGACCATTGCGGTAGTTCGAATGAGGCACAATATCTGCTACACCAGCTGTACCAAGCTGCTACTGTCTTCATTGTTCATGACATATATAAAGTTCGGCGATCGGACTTATCGGATGTATGATCTCGGGCGTTGCGGACTTCCCTGACTGGTTCGGCGGCACTCATTGGCCCGAATGAACATTGTTGAAGCCTGAGGCTTGCAAATCCTTTTCCGCGAATGGAACTTGAACTGATTGACACGCTACATTTCATGTGTGAAATGCTTACAGATAGGCCACCCCTTTCTCCATTTACCCGTAACTTGAACGGTAGCGTGAATGTCCTAGATTTAATCTCTTAGCTTGATGGTATGAGACTCTGATAGTCTATGTATCTAAGTAGTCAAGCGGTTTCCAAATCCATATCCTGAGACGGTGTATCTGGCTCCAAATCGCTTTCAGCGGAGGAGAAACATATCAATTGTCTTCGATTGAGTAAAATCTTGGAAGTCTGAACTGTCTTGCCCAGGGCTCATCAGCCTGGTTGTTGCTGCGGTTCAACGTAGCCGAAGGAAGCTTCGCATTCGCCACGTCATGCAGTAACCTGGTTCCTCTTCCGGGATGTGAAGTATCTACTCACCTCAAGGATCTATTCATGCACATGGGTGGTTGTTTCAACGTCAGCCCGCCAAGTCATTGGCCAGGAAGGGAACACCGTGGCTAAATCCTCCGAGAGCGAAGCAGGGGCCCGATTACGGTACTCTAGTGCGGCTCCAAACTTAACTCCAACCTCACCAGATGGGCTTCTGTTGCACTCCACAGCGACGTGTGAAATAACCATGCAGTTCAATGTCGGACACTGCTGCGACACGATCAATATCATCCTCCAAGAACCGAACTAGAGTTGCTCTCAGTCAGAGATGTTGCTTATCGCCCGTGACCGGGACTTTTGCTGTCCAGATCAACTTAACGTCCGACTAGTCACTTGCACGGCATTAAGATGACCATCACTGTTACCGAGGCATTCGGGTGGTGTGGTGTAGGTGATACGGATCCCTTTTTATCCAGAAATGTGTTCGATTCTGCCAAATAGGGTGTAGAAGCAGCGCAAGGAGACGTCGTAAGCAGCTGTTGTATGGCAACGCTTATCATTTTGACGCATAACACATTAAGCAGGCATCGGTAAGACTATTACGGCACTGGTGATCAGCAATGGTCAGATGAACCAAGCTCTTTGCGAGAGACTAATTGTACATTCTGAATTTAGAGGTATCGCCGGCCGCTTGAACGAACCTCCATAGGGTGCCTTATATAATGGCTTCGACGGATCGGCACGCGGACGATGGAAAGGACAGGAGCAATGTCTCGAGTACCGGCAAAGTTAGGATCGTAGCGTCTGCATCTATCTCATAATAGCGAGGGAGAGGCTGTCAGCCCAACGCTCGCACCGTTGGCAGCACAGAGCGTAGGTGTTTTGCTATGTTTCGGCAGACGAACCATTCGAGTCATTCTATTTTTTCATAAGTTAGCTCTGTGATACGGTCTCCGATTTGTCTCTGCAAGGTTCTCTTGCAATCTCTCGCACCTTTTCGTTTCTCCAGGCAAACAGCTTTCATGTATCACACGTCTACATCATACCCTTGGACACAAAAGAGTGCACAGCAGAGGAAGTTGTTCTCAAGAAAGAAAAAATATGGCTTGAATATCCCCAACAAAGTACAAACCGAGAAGTGCGAGGGAACAGGTATTTACACTGTGGACGGTAGGCTGAAGAGTGCTGAGACAGGGTGTGCGCCTCTTCGACAGGGGCTATGATGGCTTGTTCTAGAAGCTTGACCACCCGCCAATCACTGATACATTGCGGCTCCCTCGGCTGATGGGCCGTGGAGCCCTGATTTTTGCGAGGCCAACGAGGGCTATGACAGTGTCCTTTGCGATGACGATTACCGCCAATCCGCCGAGAGAAACCGTTTTGTATGGATTCACACATTAATTGGATTATACAGGCCCGCGAGATGGTGCATGCAGTTTCGAATCGGCGCCAAACGCCAACGCCAACGCCAACGCCACCGCCACCATGACGTTCTGCGTGCATGCCCTTCCACAATGCTGGTGCGGTACCTGCGTGTGCAGGTTGTCTCAACCTAGGACACCGTTTAACCAGCTCAAATGACATTCGGTAAGATTAGGTATGCGTAGACTATGTGTTGACATCGCAATAACGGTAAGATTGGCTCTGGTGGCGATTTGTACACCTAATCGCCACAGTGTTCTGCCCCACTAAAAGTTTTATTTCGGGTTGAGCGATTTCACTAACTCCGAGAATCTCTATCGCCACTCTAACATCGACTCTTCTCCACATCTTTTCAACTTATTCGGACGCTGAGCGACGTTACGGTTATTCGACGCAGGGAAATAGCAGCCCGTACAACTAGAGACTCAACGTTAGCTTACTTCATAACGATTTCTTGTGACTTACTCAACTTGTCGATCATCGCCGAGTGAAAGTCGCACTCGCCACCTACGTCCGACCTCATCCGCTTACTGCGCGCCAGATAACCACTCCATACACAGCTTCAAGTGAGTAATGCTACTTCAATCCATCGCAATGTCCGTCAGTAAGACTGACCATTGTCATTCAGTTCGTTGCTTAGTCGCAAAGTATCACCACCAGCCATAGCCCATCCCGTTGGTTTACACGGTGAGTGTCGAGTGCTGTAATCCGTGCGGAACTAGTTGTTGACAGTAGTTCCCTAGATACACTACCTCAATCCACATCGCTATGAGTTCGTCACTCGGAATCGGTAGCGGGTATGGCCAGGTGAGGCAAACTGGCGCCGCTGGCTCCGCTTCGACAACGTCGAACCGCAGTGAGAACGAAAGCTCCTCGCAAAGGAGTTCCCTTTGGGGTGATCGTAGTCCCGGTACAGGGTATAAGGGGTCGACTAGGGCAAAAGGAGGAGACATGCTGTCGAGGTCTCTCCAATACTGGGTCTCAGATGAGACACATCCAAGGAGACGCCTCTAGCCAACATAACGCGTCTTCATTTCTCCCGCTGCCTTCTTTTTTTTCCGAACGAGCCATTGGCACATAGACCTGCCAGTCTGAAAGCAATTATCAGCGCTAGAGCTAGAGCGATACTGCCAATGTGTGCGTAGATACTTAACGATCCTGTAATTAAATTGGTAGCATCATGAGCCATTCAATCGCGGTGAACGAGAGACAATCAACTCCCGATATGGGGTATATACTGCGACCAGTTCATGTCGTTATAGTCCTCATATGGCACTCTCCTCAAACCTGCAAACATGTCGATACAAAGGTAGATCCGGGAGATACCGTAGATAGCGAACATTACAGGCATCAGGCCGACAGCATTCCACCCACGTGCCGTGGTGATATGGGTCAGAGCCAATATACTTGGAGGAAGGACCAAACATGCCGTACTGCATGCTTGCCATAAAATCTTCTCGATCGGAGAGCAAAAGAAGAAGTTCCAACCAAGCAGATGACATGCGCCGAACAACAGCATGGGTGGGAGATAAGCCAAGTCAAAAAGTCTTGTTGCTGCGTCCGTCCGTCCAGGATTTTCCGTAAAGCTCACTCTTCGCCCTGAGGTAGCATAGCGATGGTCACTCTCTTGTAGGAGTCGACAAGCTTCATCGACACAGCCAGGTACCGGCTCCAAGGGAATTTCAATCGGGCAGTCAACGTCCTTTGGCTTCTGGAACCACGCACCGTAAGTGAAGAACGTACAGCACGCAACACCAACGGTGAACAATTCAAGCGTCGTTATTGGTAGATGCACAGCCACTCGGCCGATAAGGTATGTAAAAAGCCATATTAGCTGGATGCACGCCCATGCCTTTGTTAGGGCATCGTCCTTGCTTTTGTCTCTAATTTCTTCTTGTGATAGAGATGGTAGTCGAATAAGGCCGTTCTCTAGGAGTACTAAGAACTGTGGTGTACAGAGTCGATATCTTTCATTTCCACTGACGAGTACAAACCCGCCCATATTAATAAAGAAGGCGTGTACTCGTTTCCAGGAACAATCCGAAGCACTATGGGTCGCGGCCTCGAGGTCTCGATCACTAGCCGTGTCCGACGCGACACATGTCGACCCGCTAAAAGCTCTTTCTGTAACAATAGTAGTTGGATCTTTCTCCGAGTCGTCTGTTATAACTTTCTTGACATTGTCCTTTGCATCGAGCTTTTCAATTACCGAGTCCGTAATATCAATTGATCGCCTAACAGCATCCTTATCAGTGTCGAACGGCCTCGCTACTTTGATTTGCTCTTGCTGGTACGAAATAGGAGCACGCGACTCAAGACCACGAATCTTTTTCAGGATCATATTAGTGTCAGACCATTCCCGCAAAGCGAGTATGCTGATAGCCTCAGGAGCCAAAATCGCTATCATCATCCACTTCGCTTTCCGAAGAAATTTCGTTCGACTAGGCTCGTTATCCGCGGGAAGGTTTAAGTGGAGGGCATTCCAAGTACACAACACGATAGTGCTCAGGCACCCGTGAATGACTGGTAGAGTCCCTCGACCGCCAGACTGCGAGACGAAGCCCACGAGACCGGACATGAGGCTGAAGTCAAGGTGGAAGAGGTGACAGTGCCGTACTGATGTATCTTGGAGCAAGCTGCTTCTGAATGTCAGTATGTCGATTAGATATTATGCTTCACCACTGGAGCTTTCACTGACAACCATTATACCATCTCGGCGCTCGCGGCATCGTGGCTCATTCATGCCCAGCCTTGAGTATCTTGGAGTCATGGTCTCATGAGACCTGAGTCCGCCTTTACGCCTTTTTAGGCGGTGCGTGTTCGCACAGCCTGGCAAGCTTCACTGCAAAGAAGACATGCATTCGTTCTATTGACGAAGTTGGCGTCAGCTTCCGGTCAACTTGCATGCCAGGCAGCGCTGTAGTCGAAGAAGCCCATCTTCGTTTGTCCAATGATGGGATTCTCTCATACCCGGTAGGCGGCCGCAATTATTCACATTAGCTTAATCATCCTAGACATATGAATCGCAGACTCATTCCATTCCAATTCCGGGCCCGTTGCTATCCATGTCGAAGGTTTGATTTGAACGCCAAAGCCAGCATCAGCGGCATATCTGGAGGCTGTGCATATGGAATGACTGACACCGACCGACGGATGCACAAGAGAGAGGACAAGGATTAATCCAGCTCTTGTCGAAGAGATCCCGTAATGTCGAGTTGAGGGGTGATTCTGACCGGTTCTCAAGCGCTAAATCGTTCTACTGGAAGCTAGTTGAAAGACTGTGAAAATGGGAAAAGAAATATGAGAGCAAGACAGCTGAGGGAAGCCTCTAAGGCTGATGAAAAAGCATTTGTTATCGCGCAGCACTACAATTGACAAGGAGATGTGAAACGGTCATTGATTGGAAGTGGGACTACAAGACGCTGGAACATTATGCAGAATACAGACAAAACAGAGCGCATGGCTGGTCATAGATGCTTAGTGATGGAAGAGGTGGTCGCCGGTGAGAGTCGGAGAATGCGAAGTCAACATATGTTCCTCTGAAGTGGCGATTCTCGCGATGTGACAAGGCTAAGACTTCCTCGAATCCCCAAACAAAAGCAATTCGATGATGAAGCACGGGTTGCATCCATGTGGCTGGACGAGAAGGATCAATGGAATCGAAGCAATACGCCACGTGCAAATCTGAGTGGTCGCATTACGTTTCTACCTTGAAGGTTCTGCTGCAGACTTGCATTCAGCTGCGGGGTTGCGATCACGAGGCTCAGGACTTTTGTATCAAGCTTAATGTGAATAGTTACAACTCACAAGTAACTCCGGTCTTTAAACAGCCTAATGGCAGATGAACCGCTAAGCTCTCCTCTCCACGTGATGGAACACATGCCATGCTAGGACATGCTGGGACGAATTCAAGGTACTTTGACTTCACACCAACTTGGAATCTGCCCACACGTTCTAGTTCTTATAATTCTATATGAATCACGATCTTCAGCAACTTCAAAGTACCTAGAACTTTACCTACATAATATATTACGCAACCCTGGCCGCCAGCCAGCTAATTTCTGCGGAATGCACGAAGAGCTCCATGCTGCGATGAAACTTCCAGGCTCCAATTCCAGCACCATCATCTTTCTATTTTAAAAAGCTATAGGTAGGAAACTTTTATTTAAAGTAACTACGTAGTTACCCACATAGCCAGAGCAATAATCATTCTCCTGACCAATCGGTTCACTGCGATTAAATCTAATCTTTCGATCTTTCTGATTTGCCAACCCCAAGCCTTCCCGCTAAACACCTCTTCCCTACCCAGCTCCCTTTCCTTTCCCAGATTTCGTATTTCAGTTATCAATCCACTGTTTTGCAGAAGCTACTTCGCCTCCATTGTGGTATGAAGTATCCTTAAAGTCTTACAGGCTACTGAAGAGCTAATATTGAGGCTAGCGCGTACATAATCAAGCCTCTTGGTTCGAAATCCACCCACCTTCAATATCACACGGAGCAATCGTGTCTCCTATCGAAATGCGCTTACTCAACTCCCAAACTTCAACGCTACGGCTGAAGAGCTTCTATGGAAAGGACATCCCTTCATACGCCATTTTATCTCATACATGGAGTTCGGACCTCGAGGAGGAAGTTCTGCTCGTAGACATTGAGAGGGGGACTCTGAAATCAAAGAGAGGATTTGAAAAGATTAAAAAATGTTGTGAACAGGCAGCTAAAGACCAGTTTGAATGGATATGGATAGATACTTGCTGCATCGATAAATCAAGCAGTGCCGAATTGACAGAATCTATCAATTTTATGTACCAGTGGTACAAGGAGGCGAATATTTGCTACGCATGCCTCGCAGATGTCAAGACTGAGAAATGGGATTCCCGGTTCGAGCGAGATTTTCGAGAATGTAGGTGGTTTACACGAGGATGGACGCTTCAAGAACTCGTAGCGCCCAAGGCCGTTCAATTTTATAATTCAAAGTGGATATCCATTGGGTCAAAATCACGCTATAATCGATTAATTTCCAGGGTAACTGGGATTGACATTCGAGTCCTTGAGGGTGCCGAGCCATCGATATGCAATATCGCTCAAAGGATGTCTTGGGCCCGGAAGAGAGACAACACGGGTCGAAGACAAAGCGTACAGTCTTCTAGGTCCATTTGGTGTCAACATGCCCATGGTCTACGGCGAAAAAGAAAACGCATTCGTACGGCTCCAGGAAGAGGTATTAAAAATCACAGAAGACTATTCGATTTTCGCTTGGCATAATCACGACGCTGATAGAGAGTCAAGCTTCACATCGATTTACCGCGACGTCCTGGCTTATTCCCCTGCCAATTTCTGTAGGCTTGCCTGCCAGAAGTGCACCGAACCAAGGACTTGGGATTACTCAGACCTTGAATGCGTCCTGCATGATGCTTCGAGCGATTCACAATTAACCGATAACCTTCAATGGGATCTTCCTTCATTAAGCGTCAGGGGCTTGAGACTGAATTTACCCAGACGTTTTGCTGAAGCAAGTGACACGAATGCGCTCGTTTATTTGCACTGCAGAGTTGGACCTTCAAGGGAGCGGCTATGTCTTAGGCTATCTCCATACAATGTGAGGCGAGATCAGTTCAGAAAGGTCGGCCTGGAGCGCATTCCGGATCCGAAATATACAGGCTTCAAGCTTACTGTGGTATATATTGGATCCTATTTCCAAAACGGCGGGAGAAAAATAACTAATCACTCAATCTTAGGTATTATTTATGCAATTCTCCTTCTGATAACTTATTGGCTAATGATAACATATCTTAGATCTAAATCTAACCGAAGGAACTCAAGGAAATCTTCCGAGCAACCCGACAGCCCTATCGAAAACAGTTACAGAATCGGACACTGGGGTATCTGAGGAGACTGCCCTAGGACGTCTTGTTCACGCAGCGTTCAAGGGAAACATGACTGAAGTACGTAAAATGCTTAAGGCCGTTCGTGACGTCGACGACATATATGGTGGCTGGACAGCGCTTGAACAGGCATCGCGGGCAGGACATATCAACATCGTTCGCCTTATCCTTCAGACTGGTGCGAAACTCGACGTTGTAATGGATGGCATATGGCTATTCCGTAGAAGAGGAACAGCCTTACACTGGGCAGCTGATCGTGCCCACCTCGACATCGTCAAGCTTTTGGTTCAGGAGGGTGCAAATCTAGACGCTTTTGTATTAAGATCCCACGGCTGCGAAAGCGATTCTCCTCTCAGTGCTGCAGCTGGCAGCGGCCACCTAAATGTGGTCAAATACCTACTCGATGTTGGAGCAGACAAGAACTCCAAAGAGGGCATTCAGGGATAGGATGCTTTCACTTGGGCTTGTGAGAAAGGAGAAAATAGCGTGGTGAGATACTTTTGTGCAAGAATGGAGGTTCGATATTAATAGAAAGAATAGCGAGGGAATGACGCCGTTACATTTCGCGTCCAGGAGCGGCAACACTGACACCATGGAAATATTACTCCAGCAAGGTGCTCAATTGATGATAAAAGATAATAATGATCGTACAGCGCTCCATTTTGCAGTAGACAGTGGTAAATTGAGAGCCGTTATACTACCTATTACGAAAGATAGTGATAGATATCAATGCCGTTGATACCTCGGGGGCAACAGCCCTTAACTTAGCGAAGAGCAAAAACAGTGATGCGGGCAATAAAGTTGTGAAATATCTAGAGTCGGAGTCGACGGAACCAGAAGGGGAAACAGAAGATGGTTGCATTATGTGCTAGACCCCGGAATGGTTGTCAGACATCGGCTTGCGAGAGACAGCGAACTAAATTCGCAGCTGTCTTTACGATACTTCATTCCATAGCTTTGTCTCTTGTGCCTGGTCATTATACCTCTTTAGTCATATCTTGATTTCATTGCCTATTCTTTATATTCGACAACCGGTCCCAAAACTGTGAAGATTCTGCTTGCTGCCGGTGGGTGTCAGAGGAGCTTCGAGCTGTTATATAGTTAGACCTCCGGGTATCTGCAGGCAAGTCTGCAGATACTACCCGTCCTTTTAGGTCCCATAGCGGAGGCGGTGAGAGGTCTACCGTGACAGTGTGATTCATGCTCGATCCTTCCACGTGTCGGGATACGATAGAGTACGGAGTAGAGTAGCTGGCGCAGAGCTACAATTGCAGCCTGGTTCTCAGCTGTTTCATCACACTTTTCTTAATTACTGTTGCGAACCGTACAGCAAACTTCCCATCTCTCTTTCCGTCGAACTTCAAATACAAGGACAATCCATAGGTATATAGTGTTTGAACATAGGTATTCTTCAAGATGACAAACCCACTACCGCCTGACAATCGTGTCTACAGCTCCCTCTTTCGTACATCAAAGGTAATGGAGGTTCCAATTAGATTCCTCCTCCCATACCCCGTTGACCACCCAAATCCGCATGATGCCTTGACGGAAGACATCCTCTGCACTACTTGCGAGACCCGCGGCAACGTCAAGAATGTGGATCCGCTCAAGTTGGGCGATGGTACCATACACGATGCCCCTGAAGTCGGTCGATCGTACTTGTGGGATTTTCCTACGCTTCAGAGGAACCACAGATGTTCCTTATGTAGATTGGTGTGGAGGACATTTCAGCCGTTCTATGAGAAGTTGAAGGAAAGCGGACCGCCAAATGCAGTTTTGGGACGCCATTACGGAGAAACGCATGGGGAACAAAGGTGGATTGAGATAATAGCCATGGTTTTCAGGAACACGATAGATAATCAAGACATGCGCGGGAGTGAGAACGTTGTAAATTAATCGCGAGTCTTTATCGAGGTATCTGACATTCGAAAGTACATTTACGAGGATGAACGAATTCCGCACTTCAACATCACACAGCCCGGAATAGGTGAGGATTCAACGACTGGCAAAGCAGCTGAAAAAGAGTGGCGACAAAGTAAGATGTTGAAGAATGACGAAATTGACTTTGATCTGGTGAAGAGGTGGATTACGGTATGTAAGACTGAACATGACAGCAAATGCGATGGACATGAAACAGACAACACGCCCGCTAAGAGGTTGATTGATGTGGATAGTAGTTGTATTGTAGATTGCTCTACCGTCAAGGAATACTTGACACTGAGTTATGTTTGGGGTATGGCTGCCCAATTCATGCTCACCAAAGACGTTGTCGAAGATTCAAGAAACAAAGGCTTCTTTGAATCTCTCGGCACCAAGATACCTCAAAGCATACGAGATGCCATGCAAGTCTGCCGGAATATAGGAGTGCGTCATTTACGGGTTGACGCCCTTTGCATTGTTCAAGATGACGATGAAGACAAGAAAGATCAGATTGGTTTGATGGATGAGATCTACGGACACTGTAAGGAGCTTTATGGCGAGTACTTCCAGCCCCGACGCCATTATAACACGAGACGTTTCAGGACGTTACACCTAACTCGAATAGGAAGTGAAGGGGTAACCATACGGCGTTAGGAGGCGACATAGCATAATAATAAAAGGGACGAACCCAGCTGGGCCTCGGGAGGTCCAGCGGTTCGCACTGTTTACTCATGGTACATAACACTCCACCTCCGTGACCTCCTGCTACTACATGCTGGCGATAACTCCATAATTACCGAAGAGACAAGTACCTTCTTAATAGACACGCATTGGCTGTTCTAATTGTCGCAGCTGGAGACGGTGTAGATTACGGTATACCAGGAATGGGCGAGAAGAAGCGAGAACTTGTATCTTATGTGGAGACTGTGGACGGCATATAGCTCATGACATCTCTCGCTTCCACGACTTTCTCCGCAAAACGATCACAATGGAACATCAGAGCATGGATATATCAGGAATACATCCTCGGCAACCGGCTCCTGGTATTCACTGATACGTATGTCTTCTTCAAATGTTCAACATCCATGTTCCGAGACGATGTAGTACTTCCTGCTTCTGGGTCCTCTCCATCAATGCCAATCCAGTCGGATGACAAGTGGATTTTGGTCACCCTGAAGGATATTTCAGAAGATGTGGATCTTAAGAAGATGTGGAAAGATTACTACGATGGTTTGCTTGCATTCTACCTCCGACGCAACATGAAGTTCGACTCAGATGCACTGCCTGCCTTCTCCGGCATACTCAACGTACTTTCGAAAACACTCGGTCCATTCCATTTTGGCCTACCGAAGAAGTATTTCAGTCACCCATTGCTCTGGACTGACCCTCATCATGGCATCTTCAAAAGGCGAGCAAATTTTCCAAGCTGGTCATGAGCAGGATGGAAGTGGTCATTTGAGTATTTCGACACGGAGCGAAGTACGGTTGGGGCATATGGATATGATATGCCCGAGGAGACCGTACCAATCCAGTTCTTTGTGTTCAATGGCGATGGCAAGCTCAAACCTTTTTTCCTCGAAGAGCCTGAAGAACCTTCTCAGGAAAAACCAGCTAGAAACATGACGCAGGATTTCCTTGCGGAGTTGATGTTGATGAACCAGTGGGTGTCGGATCCCAACCTCTCTCCCGAAGATATCCAGATGAAGATAGTGAATGATTATGTTAAAAAGCAGGCCCAGAAGAAGCCAGAACCGACAGAAAAGAGCGTGGCGGAAGAGAAGGAGCGAATCTCCAAGATAATGTCTCATCTTAATCCGCCAAACAACTATCAAGAGCTCCACTACAAGGATCTGATGTCTTGTCAAAATCATCCAGACCATCTAATCGCTTTCTATACGAGCGTTGCAGCATTGAAGGTGTCATACTCAGCATCCCGGATTGTCGGACCTGGTGCAACACTCCCGTATGATGTGAAGGGTCGCAATGGTGACACCTTATTTAGCTGCGATATTGATCCTGAGTGGAGAGACAAACAACCGGAAAGTCTAGAATTCGTTGTGATTGGTCTGAAGGAAAGAGGAGGAATTAGTCTGAAGGAAAGAGAGAAAGCGGTGGCATTAATGCTGCTGGAGAATGTTGACGGAGTTTACCATCGTGTCAATTGGGCCTGGAAATTGTCCCAACATCTCAGTATTGATGAGTGGATGGATCAAAGTCCTGTTCAAAAGTTGATCATTTTGGGATAGGGAAATGTACAGTGCGTCAGATCTCAGATATACGATAGCTACGGCACTTAGGTAGTGGCTTGGTGGGTCGAAATATGCTGACCTAGTAGGGACATGAAGGCGGTCAAAATTCGCTCACTTTTAGCAAACTATTAGGCCGCTCTCATTGACCTCCGCCCTAAGAGGCTCAAAAGGACAGGATATCTAATGCAATTCCGATTCTGTGGGTGAGATATTTATCGTATGGTTCCTAACATTTCGCTAGTAGTTGGCCGTGTTGCTATGGCAGCCTTGTTGGGTTTTGCTCAGTACCCGATATAGAGTAACAGCATAATAAAGTCAATACACTTGAATACAACAGATGTGAAATGGCTGCACGACGTACAGAAGGTGCGTGCTTCATACGACGCTCAGGTACCTCTACGCACCAAGCACAAAAGTTCGCAACTTCCTTGTTAGAGTACGCGGGCGTGGTGCTCCGCTCGCGTTACATTGTACTCAGTCATATCGATTAAAGGCATACTCGGTGTAGGTGAGCTGCTTGCTATGCTTGTCATTCTCTTCTCGTTACTGATAATTTCCATATTGCCAATTCTTCGCAATTCAAAAATACTCAAGACTCCACTCGGTGTTGTGCACAGGCGATGGTCCCTGCGCCGCTGAGCTATATTTAATTTTTCTTCGACTGCCTCAGCTATCGTACACTGCGTATCCACTCCGCCTCTCAACCCATCATTTTCGAGCTTTGTGTGGCGAAAACGTGTAGTCCTTAATGTTGCCATGTCCAACAGCTCTGATTCTGCTTCTGCTGCTGCCGCCGCCGCGTCTTCTGCCGCTGATGCAGCGTCTTCTGCCGTAGCCGCAGCTTCTTCTGCTGTTGCCGCCGCTTCTTCTGCTGTTTCGGCTGCCATCTCTGCTAACAGCGGGTTTCAATTCACCAACTTCTCCAGTGGCTACTTTGCTTGGTATCTGGGTGGCAATAATAACACTAGTCAAAATGAAACCGGTCTATTGGCTATCCAGTTGGATCTCGTTGGTTTTCTTGCCATCTTAGGCGAAGGTTCTATTCTCGCCAACTCTGAAGTCGCTGCCCTGTCTTGGTTTACTTTCCTGCCAAGAATAATGCCGGCTCCTCAAGCTCTCCTCAGACCTTCTCGAGCTACTAAACTTGCGTCTCACACCGGTCATAGCACGGCAGTGGCTTCTGGCAATACGCGCAATTATTTGAATTACGTCAGTCAAGTTGTAGTGTGAGTGATCTTGATCAATCCCATTACTAAACTAACGTTATTTAGTGAAGCCGAGAGTTTACCCCGTCATTCAGTTCGTTGCGTCAAAATTGAGCGACAATATCGAACAAAGAGAGGAAAAAGAGATGGACATGCGGCATCGGACGGTAGTCTTACTGCCAAGATCTGGGGCCCCTTGACATTCGTCATTCTTCTTGGATGCACCCTTTCTTTGTTAATGTTAGCTCTTGCTATATGGCACCATGATGGTTTTGCAGTGTGTGGGGACATATGCATATCATTCTTGTCCACCTTAACCGGCCTCGCCAACAAGTGGACACTAAAGCTACAAAAACGACAAAACCGTGGGATTAGGATGCTGCCTGGTGACGTTGTCATTCGTTACCCCAATGGCAATTTTCTTTGCGTCGAATGTGATGAGAACGTGGCTCGTGAATTGTACTTTGCTCCAGAGGGCATTGACTACCTAGTTAGTGACCTTTGGCAGTATCGTATAATTTCCCTCTTTGGTACTATCTTGCTCATATTCGGTGTTATATTTCTTGCCAATTCCTCAACATGGATGCAGCTTATATTTGCCGGATCATTCGTTGCTCTCAATATCTCGTATTGGTTAGTAGCAGCGCTTCCAAGTCGGGTCCATTGGGACACAACCTGCTTCAAAGTCACCGAAAATGCTATTGAAATCTACGATACAAAAACCAAAGAACTCACTCTTCCAACTCCACATCTCCGCAAGGAAGAAAGATTTGTTGACCTCAACCCAGACTACACTTCGGCGGTGTGGAAAGCAATCCTGGTGACTAAGGAAACTCTCTGGGCGGAGACTAGCGGTGCTATTCCAAATACTCCGGCTTGGAGGGATTGGATGCGAGAAGCAAGAGACAAAGCAGTAGATGCCAAAGTTCGCTATGAAAAGATTGGTGGAGTGGAGGTCAAAGTGTTCGAACATCCCAAATGGGATCCAAAGCAAGCTTGGGATGCGTGTCAAGAAGCCAGCATGAACGACGCTGAGAAAGCTGAACCTTGTGTCGTCGTAGACAATACCCCGAATACCCTCTCTCTACGGTCAAATGCATCGGCGGCAAATAATGTTTGAAGCGTTTGCAATTTTTGACTTTTTCGTTAACCGGCTAGTCAACCGTAGCGGCGTCCTTTTGAATATGCTAAGCCTCAGCACCGGGTGACGACGAACCATATGGCCTATAGCAGTGCGGAGAATATCGTTGAAGAGCTAAACACCAAACTCACTACTGCTTACAACAATGAAGGTGCTGAGAAGGGCGATGGAGATGTATAGATGGTGCGGGCAGGCGCGATATAATAGTATCTTTACGCGGAAGAGGCCCGCTAAACGGCTTCTCTGCGAGCTACATATACATAAACGAGACCATCAATATCAAAGATCAGCCACTTAAGAGCTATTTCACGGTGAAAGATCAGCTTTGCTCCGATCCGGATGGATTCATGGAACTTGCGCATGAGCCCAATGGCTTTGCGAAAGGCAATAGATTGTGTACGTTGCGAAACAGGCTACTCGGTACACCGCCAAAGATCACAGAACTCGCCGATAATATTGCAGTTCTCTCTGGCTGTCATATACCAATAGTTCTTCGACTCTGAGGCGATTTTTACGGGGTGATAGGACCTAGCTTTTTCGAGGGCTTGATGAAAGGAGAAGTTGTAAAGGATATTTATCGAGGGAAATTCCAGCTTGAACGTTTTAGTCTTTGCTAGAATGGACTCTGAGTTATAATTATCATTATTCAAGGCTTCAATTCCCTAGATATTCCGCCGAAACCGAACTAGAGCTATTGAAAAGAGCCATGTATACTTCCATCGCCCTGTGAACAGCGTTCGCGTATGGATTAGTTTGCCTGCCTTAGACATCGCACTGCGAAATCTCTCTAGATCTTTTAGGAATACCTTAGGAGGTTCGTTTTGCAGATATTCGTATCAATCCACCGCGAAACACCTCAGAACTTTGATGTGTACACCTCAGGGTCTTAAATTTACGCATAGCTGAGTCAATAGAGATCCGAATCCCACCCTGTCCTGTGTAAATGCAAAACTCCTGACTTTCAATCTTAATGGCTCCACAACAACAGCTTGCTTTGGTCGTATCGTGAATCGTCAGATAAAGAAGGTGGACTACAACGAAGAAGGACTGTCTTACCGGTCACTGATACTCTATGGCTAACGGTGAAGCAACCCTGCTACGCTCAAGTGAAATCATATAGCAGTTCCATGTACGATAGAGTATGGGTTTGGTCGTGTTCTGCGTAATTGTAGTCCGGGAGATATAAGAGCTCCAATGAGAAATTAGTTAAAAGAGTTCCTCCGCTCCGAAAAAAGATATCAGTTTCATCCTCAAACGCAGAAACAAATACCTCAAGATTCTGAAGTGTTTTCTTCTGGGTCGATTGGAATATGAACTGCGGGCCAAGCGAAGTTTTCGCGCGCGATTCGCGAAACGCGCTACTCTATCGTATTGTATCGTACGGGCTGTTCACCGGAAATTCAGATACAGTACTTCTCGACCCACCCATAGAATTGCTGTTCAACCGGTAGCGATTCCTAATATGGATAATGTAGACCACTCTCGTCACTAGACACCACAGCATCTACGGACGTGACAGTCCATCCGATTGTAAAGTCGTCAGCTACTCTGACACTTCTGCTGAGTGTACAGCTCAACCTCCGCGAATCCTCGATCGTTCGCTTACTTTTAAAGACTTCAAATACGCAAGGAAAATTCCTCAAACAATGTCCGAGCTCATACCGAGTGCAATGGACAACAAGATTGCCAAGTATGACCCGTACTTGAAGTACACACCTTTGCCACAGGGACATATCCGCCTTCTAAAGATTCATGAAAGTTCAACTGCGTGGAATATCGAAGAGAATCCCAACACATGGAACCTTGAGCAAGAAATCGAAATATCATTAATCTCCTTGCCGTTAGACGAATGTCCTCCTTACATTACGCTATCCTATACTTGGGGAGAACCAGGTCCATTTGTAGATCCTACGACTTCCATTTTCACGCAAGTACCTCGATGTTTTCCATTCAAATGCCACGGAAAGCTTGTGTTGGCCACCCGCAATCTACGCAACGTCCTACGTCGTCTGCGCCAGTTTGAATACATTCAAAAGCTGGCACCCGCAGATACTCCTTTGGGGAAGATGGCAGCCGACCTTGCTCACTACAACAAAAACGTCTATACATACTGGATAGACGCAATATGTGTAGATCAAGATAACCTACGCGAGCGATCGGAGCAAGTTTTACTCATGAGCCGCATATACCGCCAAGCCCAGTGTACTATTGCTTGGCTTGGAGAACGTGATGCCTACACGGCACCAGCAATGCAGGCTTTAATGAAGATATCTGGTTTCAATCCCGAAAATGGCTCTACCTCCTCTAGCAAGTCAGGAACAGTACGCTACACATTTAATGGACTTCAGTCCCTCCACGATTCCGAATTGACAGCATTAGCTATGTTAATGGCGCGAAGCTGGTTCACCCGAACATGGATTCTTCAAGAAGCGGTGTTGGCTGAATCAGTCGTAGTCACGCTGGGTAGCATTTTCATGGGATTTGAGCTTCTCCTTACGGTCGGAACTGTACTGAACCTCTCTAGATCATCGCGGAGGCTTCTTGGGCACTTCCTAGAACGCCAGGGAGAAGCCAAGCTATTTTCTATGTTTATAAACTCTCCTGATCACATTTCACGATCGCCAATAGCTCTCGCGGTAATGGACAGCTGCCGTCTGACATTGAAAAGCCACCAGAAGCCGAACTTCATGGCGGCTGCCGGGATGGTTCGACTGTGCGAATCAACAGATCCACGCGATCGCATCTATGGGATTCTCGGCATCGCCTCAGAGTTTGACGTCAGCAATGGCATAGCACATAAACCAGATTACAGCCTCACTGTTGTGGAAGTCTATGTGCGTGCGACCGCATCAGTCATTGAAACACGTGGTGATCTTGCCTGTCTTACACTTGTCTGCGATAGTTCCTTTAAAAGGTTCAAGAATCTCCCAACATGGTGTCCGGACTACAGCGCACCTATCGGGCCGCTAAAGGACTACAATGAAATTACAAGGACATGGCGACTGGGACTAACCTGGTCTGATGCGCAGATTCCAAAGGTTTTTGGAACCTCGCTGCTTGGAGTAGACGGAATCATGATTGATGTTGTGACGGATACAGCTACTATCAAAGAAGATCGAGAAAATAAGGGGGCGAAGCATGGCGTAGCCGCCTTGTTCAACTTAGCAGCACAATTGAAAGACCAAGGTTCAAGGGATTCTCCCATAAGGTAGGACTCACGATCTATTTACTCGCTCCTTATGGCTTACTTCTCCAAAAGCTACACGCAACGTTCTAGCCCATTTGAAACACTATGGAGAACCATCATTCTAGACAGCTTTGATGCTAAATCACCGGCTTCAGAAACAGTCGCATTGCTCTTTCCGGCCATCGTCGCATTTCTCCTTAACGCCTCCTTAAGGCCAAAAGATGAGCACGATAAACGAAAGGGCTCGTTGCTTAAGGAATTGCTTGAAGAATTGCAAAAGCTGCAAGCCAGTGTCAACCGGATTGTGCATCTTGAACCGCACGCGGACTCCCGTTTGCCAAAAATCGACCTGATGCGCCAGCACATTACTTTTGCTATCCAAGACAGCCAGAAGGCTTCCGATGGACTCCTACTTTATGCTGCAGAAGAAATTTCGCGTTTCTATACAATACACAAAGCCGCATTTCTTGCAATGGATCTGTCGGGCGAAAACAAAACGTCTCTCCAACCTGATGAATTTCGGTTTACCAATTCGTCCAATCTGGACAAAGACATCCTCCAAACAGATGAAATTCGGGCACAAGAAATACTCTCCCAACATCTAATACCCGAGACTACCATCCTTTTCAGGAAATTCTTCATTACCAAAGGCAATACTTTAGGTTCAGGTCACGTGTCAATCATGGCAGGAGACGAGATTTGGTTTCTATATGGAGCTTCTGCGCCAGTTATCCTCAGACCCCTTGCCTCTGGTAATTACATGTTCATCGGCGAAGCTTACGTCCACGGCGTCATGCATGGAGAGGCGGGGGCTGGCTGTAAAACACATGAGTTTGTTATGATTGAGTAGAGGTAGAAGATGCGTGCACGTGAGGCTAAGTCAACTGCTGGAGAGTGAGCGCAAATCGAGACTCTCTTAAAAGAGAGAATCGTATGGAATTGAAGGTATTTCTATTTAAAATAAGGGAAATTACAAGTTGTATATGGTAGTATGCTTCCTTGTGGTAAACACACTTCACTCAGGAATTTACGATCATGCTTGATCAAGTCGGCTCAGAAGCAGCTCAGTCTGTTTATTCTTGCTCACATTCCACTCAAGCCCGAAAATGGGAGTAGATCTTATATGAGGGTAGTTTTCATGCGATAGTATTGCGCTGTTCTCGGATAGCCTATCAAATCGGACAGCCATTAAATTCATTTTACTCTCGGGCCTGAGGGGCCTTTTTGGTTCGAAAAGCCTCTTGAATCGGACAGCCGAATTATTCGAACAGGTTATTGATTCATCTAGCCTGTCCAATCATCTCTGGCCTGTTGATTCGGTCATCCGCCTTATGGATCCAATTGGACCGTGGGCGAAACTGAGCAATCCATGATCAGTCTGAAGCAAGTTGGGTTAGAAGTTGATTACGATTGAGCAGAGCGTAAGCAAGCGGTGGTGTGTGACTAAACTGGATTGAGCCGAAAAAAGCCCCGCGATTCTTTTTTCTGACTCAATAAGGTATGCTCGGATCTACACACCACGTTGGGACGCGGGTGTGGTGACTTTGTTGCAAATAATCACCCCATTAAATCGAACAACTGGAAAAATCTTGTGCTGTATGACTCTTCATCAGATAAGCGGTTGTCTTTTCATGTTCATTACAACGTTCTAAGCATAGCAAGAGCCTGAAATTTGCAATGTCTGCTAGCATCCCGAGATTGCTCTGCCATTCATTCTCTCGTCCAATTCAACACTTAGGCAGAAAGTACGGAGGTTCTCGTCAATATTCGAAGTTTCAGTTGTGGAAACGAAGACCTCGGAACACTGATCACGGAATACATGGAGTATGGAGTCGTCATTTGCATTGGGATTTTGTCATGCAGAAACCTCCGGAACGTTTCTCCAGTGGCATTGCCCCAATTCTTAAGAATGGAAATATCCAAGTGTACTCCGATACAGCTCATACGCACGTAAATGTACCAGCAGCGTGGCTCCGAGACCACTGCCAGTGCAAGGAATGTGTACATGAGTCTACGAAGCAACGACTGATCGAGACTTTCGACGTCATTCCCAGTGACATATCAACAACACATGCTCAAATTAACGAGGACTCGAATGGTTTCGAAGTAATCTGGCCCGACGGTCACCATAGCTACTACACGAAAGATTGGCTGGAGGGAGCCGGCATGAAAGCGAAACCACGATCGGCCGAACGACAAGGCATAGCAGAAATCACGTTCTGGTCTGGGACTTCCATCAAGTCCAACCCACCTACGGTCGATTACGAAGCGATCATGGATCCGTCCGACGCAGGAGTAAAAGAATGGCTATCACTCATCAGGCGCTACGGCTTCTCTTACGTGTCGAACTGCCCAGTCTCTCCCGAAGCCTCATTAGCCATGATGGAGCGCATCGCATTCATCCGGCCAACGCACTACGGCGGCTTCTATGACTTCACGTCGGACCTATCCAAAGGCGACACGGCCTACACGTCGCTCGCGATCGGCGCGCACACCGACAACACGTACTTCTCGGACCCAGCGGGGCTGCAGCTGTTCCACCTGCTCTCGCACACGGGCGGGCGCGGCGGCGCATCGCAGCTGGTGGACGGCTTCGCGGCAGCGCACGACCTGCAAGTCGAAGACGCCGACGCGTACGAGACGCTGAGCAGCGTGCGGGTGCACAGCCACGCGAGCGGCAACGCCGACAGCAGCATCCAGCCGTTCCAGGCGTTCCCGACGCTGGTCCACGACCCGCAGGCCGGCCATCTGCAGCAGGTGCGCTGGAACGGCACCGACCGCGCCGCCATCGACGCGCCGCTCGAGCGCATGGACGCCTGGTACGACGCTGCCCGCAAATGGACGGCCTTGCTGCGCCGCCGCGAGTACTGGGAGCAGCTGGTTCCCGGAAAGCCGCTGATCTTCGACAATTGGCGCGTTTTGCATGGCCGCAGCGCGTTCACGGGGAAGAGGAGGATGTGTGGCGGGTATATCAACCGCGATGATTTTGTGAGTAGGTATAAGATGACGACTCTAGGGAGGGATGAGGTCCTGAGGTTGGTGGCTCAGGGTTGAAGTCTGCGTAGGGCGGATGATTCAACATCAAGTTGGGATTTGGTGAAGATCTAATGCCACAGTTAAGTAGTAAAGCATGCTGTAGCATTGAATCCCTCCGCTGGATGTCTACACTCAATTTTCTCCTACGAAGATATGCATCGCCATTGCGCTATTTATTTGGTCGTTGTGTACGACCCTACAATCTTAGACGAGAGAGACTTTTGAAGTATCAGTATTGATGCTAGAAATTTTCACAACTTGCATAGTCACATTCGTCTCTCGCCAGGTTCGAATTCATGCTCCGCTGTAAAGAACTTAACTCCTTTACCAGCCATCGCCGTTCCATGCCTTTGAATGCAATCTGCGCAGCCTTTCCGAAATCGAGGTCCTCTATATTATATTCACGACTCGTCGGTGAGTTCAGGAACCGGAGAGAGCTTGCTCTCGCTCTTACTCGCAGAGCTGAGACGCTTGTGAGAATGAAAGGTCATCCTACTGTTGGCACTCTGGCGCTCGGGGGAGTTTTCGTCGGCAAATTCCTCCGTGACCTCACAGAAGCACCTTCCCTTAAGTACCTGCCGGACACCAAATAGCCAGAGGCCAATATTTCGCATTGCTTGTTCGTCCATGTTCACCCAATCCACTCCGCCGAGCACACCAAAGGCAGCCCAGGTGTAGTATCTCTGTCGTGAATGTTAGATATTGAGTTCATGTAGAAGTTGAAAAGTTGATGTGAACACACGGAGCCGTCTTTACAGCTTGCCTTGATGATGCGTGGGATCTCCCTCTGGACCCAACCCGGCATCTTATCATAGCAGAAAGCCACCCGCCGTCGATACCGCAAGTTGACATTCTCAGGGCGCAGGCAAGGAGGAATACGAGCTCTGGAGTTGGCGAACATCCATTCCAGAACGTTCCTTGGCTTCTCAGCATCCATAGCCATTACTTCCTTGATAATTTGGTTGTGAAAATCTGGGTACGACACCCTACAAGTCGACACAGGTCGTGCGGTCACGGGCAGCTTCCCATTAGGTGATGGATCCAGTGTCGATTCAGGCGATACGTTCGGAGTTGGAGGAACCGGATACCTATTCATCCTAAGGAATTTAGGAGGCAAAGTCCAGATGGCTTTTGAATCGAGTTGGATAGGTTTTAGCAATCCGGGTAAGGTTTTAATAAAATTCGAAGTTGTAGTAATGGAGACGTAGAACGTAATAGAGACATGGAATACACAGTACAAGATCCCTTTTATAAGGCAGATTGAAAACTCCGGCGCTGAAGACAGCAACGCAATCCAAATGATCAAACTGCCAAACACGGAAGTGGATAGAAACGGATCATGTACCAACATGTTGTACAACGGCGCTGTCCAATGCAAGAATCAACGCAAGAACCAACAATATCAATTGTTTCCCGCCATTTCTTTCAACACCACGGCCACTGCCGATGCTTATTCCGACCACAGGCGTCCCCAGGCGTCCCGAGGCGTTCACCGACATTAACAATGACGTGATGATCCATTTATTATGGTGAATGTCTTCCAGGTAAGAAGATCGGTCTAGAGAATGACAGAAAAGCATATTTGAGATGTGGTGGCAGTAGTGTGATGTCCCCTACCGCGGTCTCGCTGGGAGCAAACTATTAAGATGAAAACGTAGGAGGAATTGCAAACCACAAACAGATGGAAACAGTAAATAGATTGTTGAATACGAAAGGCATTGAGATGCTTAGACAGTTTTAGGAGACGAATGCAAGTTGACAGACATAGCAGCCATATTCTTTTAATTACTTGCGCAAAATCATCAAACAAAAACCCGCTGAACGCATGTCGCCGAATTGCAATGATCCTCTCCTTTCAAGCCGCATACCATTTCAGACTTCTGATTGTGCCCTTACGCGCCAAACAGGATTCCATTCTTACTTCAACTCCTGCTGACTCCCGGCTGACGTGAAGAGATATGTGGTAAAAGGATCGATGTCAAGCTATGGAGATGAAAGACGCTAGCTCAAAAGCAAAAGATGTCCTGGAGTCCTCGCGAGCACAATGGCCGGAGTGGGGAATCAAGTTCGAATGAGAATATAAAAAAAAGTAGTCAAAGATGTTCAATCCGCAAGCAACGCTCCCAAATCGTTGTACCAAAGTCATTCATATCGCCTCCGAAGCTCGACCAACCTTCCAATCATCGCAGCGAAAAAACCAAAGCATCATAACGCAACCACACCAACGCAACGTAAATGGGAATGGAGACACGTAAAGACCCGCGGTTCGCGCGCGCGGGAGGAGAAATCCGTGTCCGGGGGGTTTCGGGTGAGCTCGCTCGGCCATAGTCACCAGTGTCGCTGCAGAGAAGCTACCACCAGCTGGCGCGCACGGGCCTGCCATTGGGGGCAGAACCACGCAGCGCGCGACCATTGTCGGCGCTCGGCCGGCCGCGGTCGTAGCCGTCATCGTACCCATCAATTTCTTTTGCGGATTTTAAAGCGTCCTTGCGGTTCGCCGGCGCGCCCGCAAAGAACAGCGCCATGCCCAGACCCTCCTTCTTCTTCTTCTTGTGCGTGCTGGACCGGTGCGGCGGCGGCGGCGGCCCCAGCGCCTCTACCATGCCTGGCGGCGGCGGCGCCTCCCGCATGTGCATGGGCGGCGGCGGCCCCCCGAAGAATTCGCCGTGGCCGGGCCCGGGCGGACCTGGTGGACCTGGTGGACCTGGTGGTGGTGGCATGCCCCCGAAGTCACCTGGCATCGGCGGAGGCGGTGGTGGTGGCGGCATCATGCCGTGCGGGCCCATGGGCGGAGGCGGGATCTCGCGGTGGCGAGAGCTGCTCTTCTTCTTGTCCCGGCTCGACTCTTTTCGCTTGCTGCTGTGCCTGCGCACTGTGCCGTGCGGATGGTGCTGATCCATGGGTTGCATGGGGCCCGGCGGCGGCGGCGGAGGTGGCATTTGGCCTGGACCTGGAGGACCGGGACCGGGACCTGGTGGAAAGTCTCTCCTCTCAGGCATCGGCCACATGTGCATCGTAATTGCCCAGTCCGGCTTCACCACCGTTTCCCACACCTGTGGCAGAATGATCTCGCCGTCGGGTCCTATGAGATCATAGTGTCCCTCGTGTACACGGTGGCCGATAGGCTCAACGTGTAGGAAGGCTTGGTCGATGAGCGATTTCATTCCCTGGCGAGAATGTTAGCAATTGATCACGTGAGATATCAAAGGAAAAAGCATACCTTCCAGTCCTTGCATAGATGCCATGGGAAGCTGAACTTGCGGCCAACAGCGTCCTTGAACTTGATCGGCGGTTGTTTCATATCATCACTGGGCTTCAGCGCCTTATTCTCTTCCTCCAGCTTCTTTCTCTTCTCCTCCGATTCATCCAGCTTTTTCTTGGCCTCGGCCTCCAATTCCTCTTTGGCCTTCTTAGCGGCTTCGGTCAGCTCCTTCTCCTTGTCTTCCGCAGCCTTTTTCAGCTCATTCTCCTTATCTTCAGCGGCCTTTTTCAGCGCCTTCTCCTTCTCTTCCGCGGCCTTCGTGAGCTCCGCAGCCTTCTCATCGGCAGCCTTCTTTGCAACTGCCGCGAGATGGGCTGCGGCAGCCTTCTCCTCTGCCTCCTTCTTGGCCTTCTCCTCAGCCTTCTTATCGCGATCCAACTGGTCTTGATTATGTTTCAGTATGAGCTGGTGTAGCGCGGCAAGTTTGTCTTCCTCGGCGATCCTCTTTGCTTCTGCCTTAGCCTTGGCCTCAGCCAGTTGCTTGTCAAGCTCCCTCTTACGCTGATCCAAGAGCATCTCTTCCACCCTTTTCAATCTAATCTGTTCCTCAGTATCTTCCTTCGGCGCAGGTGTGGATTTGTTCGAGCTAGGAGGTCGTGGGGCTTGCGCAGGACCAGGTGGATACGCATAGCCAAACGGCGCGGGTCCGTAAGGTCCGAATGGTCCATAAGGAGGATAGCCTCCATAGCCCTGGTTGAAAGCCATGATCTCATTGTTGGCTCTGGGAGCCATTGAGTTGCGATGGCCGCGGCCTCCGAAGTAATCATCTACGGCGAAAGGATTCCCGCCACGGTAAGGCGGAGAAAATGCATCAGCGCTACAAAGATAAGCAGATGTTCTCACTTCGAAGGGACCAACATACCCAGATAGTGATGCAGGGCCTTGACCGCCCCCATAGCCAAGGTTTATACCTGCCCATTCTCGAGTAGGGTGGTAGGGCAGTTGGCCAGGGCGGCCGTACGGAAAACCGTCGTCGTCCAGGTTGTCGATGACGGAACGAGGTCGTTGTTGTCGTCTATCTCTTGATCGGGCTCCGCGACCGCCGGGAGGCGGGCCTGGTGGTGGATCAACCACGGTTTGGTATGGACCCCTCGCTTGCTGCCGCGGAGGGTCGCGGACTGGTGGTGGTGGATGTAAATGACTTCGAGGAAGACGGTCGCGAGAGCGTGAAGCTGATTCCTCTGGGACGATGTCGCCTAGGTCGCTCCAAGAATTGTCTTCGTCCTCCTCTTCCACGTCGTCGTCGTCGTCGTATTCGTCGTCAAAGCCCTCTTCACCAAAGTGTCGCACTTCTTCTTCTGAGTCTTCGGCTCCTTCGTCTTCGTCGTCGTCGTCGTCGTCGAAGATATCACCGTGGTCTTCGGATCCGGTGTAGTGGTTCACGGTGATTTTCGGCCTGCGAAGTAACGTGGTGTCAACGTCAAGCTCGATCTACCACACCACAAACAACCATGCGACGGTAAAGAGATCCAGCGGAAGGACGTCGATGAAACAAAGTGGGCAGACTCACGTCATGGAATTGGGAGTAGCAATGTCAGCGGCCTCGGCAGTCTCGTCCTAAACCACTTCCGCCGCGGAATTTGGTCTCGAGAGCCAGCTGTCTTTTACCGCTATGGGCTGAACTGCACTAGCCAACTTCCCTTGACCCAGCAAAGAGTACCTTGGGTAGCTCTAGCCGCTGCCGCAAGCTGAACTCGCTGTTTATAAACGGCGACAAGGAACTCTTGCGCCGGGAAAGCCCGCTCGTGCGAAAGCCAGGCGATGACACTTGAGGAGCGTGGGAGTGGGAGCTGCGGAGGCCAAAATAAGGCCCTTGTTGCGCGCTTGGAGACCGTCTGTGTCGCAGAGAAGGTGATGGTGAGGAGGTAAGCGACCAGACGGCAACAGCAAAGCAGCCGAGGAAAGGGTTCGAGCGGCGGGAGGTCGGGTTTGGAGAGTGGCAGGCTCAAGGATCGAATGAGGAAGGGTGTGAGTGAAGCGAAACGGGAGGCGAGGGAGCCGCTGGCCACGATATAATAAGTGTTTTGGCTAAGGGGGGTGTGTAGGGCCGGCGCGATACAATCGATACGACGACGATTGAGCAGGTGACGGATCCCTGTCTGTGCGAGTTGCCCTAATGAAACCGACGCTGTTCCTTGCGTTGCAAAAGACAACAAACAAAGAAAGGCTGAGCTTTTGCGTGCGTGAAGATGAGAAGAAGCGGAGATACCTGGAGTGAAAGTGTTCGACGTGCAGCACGAAAGGTGAACCCAGTCCAGTCCTCCCGTGATTGTCAGCAAGTCGTGCAGAGAGAATCTCCAATCACCCAGGCCCCGCCACAAAGGCCAAAAACCAAAACAAAAGCGACCAACAACGGCGGGCTGAAGGTGCGAGATGTTGGTGTTTTGTGTTCCGAGATCCGATTTAAAGTTGAGTGGGATAAATAAGGCCCAGGGCTCGGCCAGCTGACAACAGAAACAACGTTCCTTACCACACACACGCTGGAAAGCCAACGGTCAAAGGTCACGTTGTTCCGGTGAGCTTGTCTGACGAACCGGCTTGGATTTCTTTGACCGAGAAAAAAAAGCACTCCACTCCGAAAGATACTTCAACGTACTCGCTTCCCTCGTACACGTCTTCTGTACCGGTGTTTGACAAGGTCGAAAATCTGAAGCTGTCGATTGTCGCGGTGTTTGACCTTCGACATTCCTCAGAGTCGGTTTAAGTGTTCAAAATGTTGTGCGTGCCGTGTAAATGCTTCTAGCTGCCTCAAATGTCGGTGGCTGTGGGTTGACATGAAATGAATCAAATCCGTACGTTACACCAAGTCGATGCTGGATTCAAGATGCTTGGAAAGGAGCTGTTGCTACTGTTCCTTTGCCTTCCGGGAAGGTGTGACAACTCAACCACCTTCAACGTCTTCAGTCCTTTTATCCCAAGACTTGTCACTTCCTGTAAACAGTCATACTCGAATTGCACCCCCATTTTGCCATATTACCGCCTCCCTACTCTAATTGCTTGTCGTGTTGCTGCGGCCTTACGTTGGGCTTTTGTTGTCTCGATTGGGGCCGCTCACATAGTGCCACGTCTGTTCATGCATAAAGCTAGCTTCAAATGTTTGATATTTCTCCACTCATGCTTCTTTCTTTTTGTCAACGTAGGCTATTCTGCCTGTCGGTGATTTGAAAGTAGCAGCTTCTTCGAACGCGAGCTTGCCGCCTTACCTTGATACCTCTTGCTGCTTCGCTTTCCCGCCTCACCCAGTACATCCAGATCAAGCTGTTGGGAATGCTCAAGATGCCGAACCGTGATCTCACACGTCCCATGCACAACACGTTCCCCTGCATTGTCAGGTCGTCATGCTCGCTCAGCCGCTGGGCTGTGATTTAGACATTCCTGTTTATGGAGCCTCGATTTTCAACTGGAACATTCGAATTGAACTTGAATCTGGAATTCGTTGACTGAGAAGCGGTAAGTAGACAGACTTTTCATAGTGGGAGCTTCGACCAGCTCCAATGTTTCTAAGACATTCTGGTTACCGTAGAGTCGAAGACACATTTTGCAAATCGATTCTACTCTCTTTTACCGGTCGAATCGATCACCACTCTGAAGCGTAATTAGACAGAAACAAAAGGAAATGCTGTCTGAATTGTCTGCCTTTCATTGAGGATGATACCGTTGGTTTGATGCTGTTGTAGTGCTGACTCGCTGACTTGCAAGACTTTAGCAATGACCTACACCTAAGCCATCGAAGCAAATCCCTTCACCTTCTACCGACTTTCCCACTGTTTCGATATACGAGAGCTAGATTGAGGAGCAGAGAATGCTACCTTGCACTCTTTTGATGTCACCATCTTTGACCACTTGTAAAGCCGTTGGGAGTGCTCACATAGGTGGACTCGTTATGGCTTGTCACTGCAAATACACTCATTCAAATTTAGGTTCCGTTGCCGCATTTTCGTTTTCGACCTTCGGCTCGGCCTCGACGCGTTCTTTGTCCTGTAGCCTCAATTCCGCCAGCATTTCATTCACGGACTTGTGCTGGTGTTCAGTTGAATTTTCCGGCCCAACGACGTGCTTGATGGCAGGAGGCTCAGGAATATCCTTTCCGGTCATCTTTTCGAACCTAATGGCCGCCCATTCGTGCTCCATGCTTCTCATCCAACTGCCGGTATGTCGCTTGACTGCTTGATTTGGCTTGCCGAACCGATGTAAGGGAGTCCATTTCTGCTCGAGCATTTCGACGAGTTCTTGAGACCATGGAGCGAATATCGAAACATGAGAGATAATATACCAGCCTGTAAACCGGAACTCTTTTCCTACTGCCTCCTCAAACACGGCCATGGGGCGATGAGGTGGATCGCCGCGTGGCTCATACTCTATCGGCGGCACTGGTCTGATCTCATGCTTTTGGGGCATCTGATGGGTGGTGGCATCCTCACTGCGTTCCTCCATATTCTTGAGATAAGAAATCTCAGAAGCGCCTTCATCGCTTTGCTCTTGAGCTGGAGTGGTGGTAGTAGTTGCTGAAAGGGACGACTTCGGTACTGTTGCTGTAGGAAATGTTGCTAGGTCTCCATCTTCGAACTCGGTGGTTTTCTTTTTTGTGCGGACTCTCTTGTCGATTTGCTCAAAGTAATCAGGCAGCAGTTTGAGGTTTGTCTTCGCGAACACCGTCCTGGAGGTCTTCCAACGCGGATTTTGGCCATGGTGGAGAACCAGATAAGTCAGTTCGAATTGGAATTGAGCTGAGTTGTTGAGAGTTGAGAGGCTGGGTGACTCTTCGGACGCTGAGGGTGGCCAGTAATGGTGTCGAATGTCCGTTGTTGAGAATAGTTGGCAAGGTGATGAACATTTATTGAATGAGGACGATGATGGCTTGAGATGACCATCGGCTGCGAGCCTTTTACGTAGAGCAGGTGGCACGTAAGCCATAGAGGAGAAAAAGATTTAATCCTTGAAGTTGGTCGTGGTCGGGAGTGCTTAGTGAGGTGAGAATGTAAGGTGAGGTAAGGGAAGGTGTGGAGCAATTTATTTGCCTCTTTTCAGCCTTCTGACACAAGGCATTTCAAAACTTCGGATCACTTCAAATCCTCATGTCGTGATTCGGTTATAAATGACATGTATATAATATTTCATACGAATCACAATCGTAACTAGAAAGCAGTAAAGATACTGGTAACTGGTCCATCGCTCCGGTGACCAAGAGCACAAATATGTCACAAAATACTACCTGATCCACGTAGTAAAGCTGTGAAGGAAACTCCCTCCGGATCGATACGCTACTTCTCGAGATTGATTGCAAAGAGGAAAGGTGATAAGCGCTGTGGAAACCAAGATGCAAGTAGGGAAACCTCGAAGGACTGCGGCATAAAGTATCCAGAGCCAACCAATGCGGTCGGAGGCACAAAGTTCTACTGCGAAAGGAAGTGATACTTTGACACCGTCAACGGCAAGTCACCTCAATCGCGATCGCTAGTTGAACCTGTTATGTCTGAGGCATATGGAACCTAGAAAAAATGATGCTTTTGCTAGGCCCAGTCACGGCGCAATGAGGAACTTGATATCTGCTTTTGAATATGGACATAAGATGGGATTTGGCAGAGAGTGTTTCATGAGAAATCTGTATTCATTATGCCGGAGTTACTTCGTTATACTAAACGGTTAAGAAATCACTAATGCTGCCTCGCATTGCTCTAACCAATGTAGCCATGACCGTTGTTCTTTGCAATCCACCTCCCATTATCGGTTTCTTGGCCCTCTAAACCCTCTATGGAATCGTTAACCTCTCAGCACTAGTACTACACGATTTACTACTCAGTGATCGTCGTCACACATAACATCGCGTGTGACTTCTCTGTTGCCGAGATTTCAGAGTATTTGGTGTATCATAGTTCGCGACAGGACATCCGTCACTGCACTGGACCTAAGCATCACCTCTTAACTCCCATGGTTTGCTCAATCGTTGAGCAAAGTAGCGTTCACTCAGAAACCTGGAGTCCAGAATCACGTAAACGGTCAGGAATTCGCATAAGATCCTCTTCAATCTGGCTCAACCGAGAAGCGTGGTAGCGCTGCTGGGACGAAGTTCTCACTCGTGGTATCCTTTGTGTCATCGCTTGTCGTGGTTCCAACACCAGAGTCACGCTTGGACGTTTCAAGAACAGGTGCTTGACTCTCCTCCGCTGGAGTCATCTGACCAGGCGTTCGGTTAGGATCAAAACTCGGAAACGGTACGACGCTGGTCATGGATGGTGACTTGGAGCTGAGCTCAGTAGCCGGTGCAGGTGGTGATGATGCCCTCAGAGTTCCAACTTTGTTGTCAGTACTGGAAGAGCTTATACCGCGTTCAAGCGCCAATAGCTGAGCTGCCGCTCGCCTCTTTTCGACTGCTTCTTCCTCATCCCTCTCAGCCTCTGCCTCTTCGGTGTTCAAATCATGTAACGTCGGGATACCTGTGATTTCTTGTGCGTCTGGATCTACATTCACGATCTTCCTCACCATATCTCGGGTACTTCTGGATGATGCGGTTCGAGTTGATAGTCTGGACCTCCTCGCAGGCTTATCTGATCTGGTTCGTCCACTGCTGCTTTCATCATGTCCTGTGGATCGGCGCTCAAGATTGATTGCGAATTCATCATCTAGAGGCACGGCATCGTCTTCATCTTCGCTGGGGAATATATCACCTCTTGAACTCAGTGAGTCTGTTGTATGTCCGGAGGTGCTTGTGTGGCTTCTGGTCCGCATATGTCTCTCTCTACGTGTGTTTACATCCTCATCATCGCTATCATCCAGCAGCGGTACATCTGCTTCTTCATCCGCTCTGGATGCGCCGGGATGGTCTTGTAGATCTGCGGCAGACGGTTTGTAGCGTACGCCCTTGCCACCAAGTTTCCATCGATCGAGGAAACCGAAATAGGAAGATTGAGGCAATAGTGTCGGATCTGTTCCGGTATCGTGAGGTTGTGCTGTGCTTTTGCGTCTCGGTTTGCCATCCTTTCGAGTGCCGTAGTTCATGGCGCGCTCTCGACCAGGTTGCTGATTGTTCGCACCCGTGAGAAGATGTTCCAGCTCATCATTATCCCAACCTAAGAATTCGTTCTCTTCTTCATCCCAATCGTCGTAAAAATCGAAGCTGTGCTCCAACCTGCCTCTTGATCTTCCTCTTTGCCTTCTCCGCCGCTCTTCTTCCGTACCGAGGCAGGGTTCGGCGCACTGCCTAACACAAGCTGTAAGACTGGCAAAGCAAGGATTGATATATTGCTGTTGAAATGTATAAAGGCCCACCTGGGCTTGCTCGTTGGCCGACTCAAAGTTCTGGGTGAGCTGGTCGAGCGTTCGGCGCAGCCGAGGATCGCCCCGTCTCAACATGTCAGCGTAGGAAGAATCGTGAGAGGTTCAATGGTGTGAATAAGCTTCGCAGGGCCGGCGCGACGGCAAAGGTGCGGTGGGATTGCCCATGCACTCTGTGATAGGCATAGAGGGCAGGTAAGACGGAGTTGTGGATGTTGATGTCTGGCAGTGAGTGCATGCCGTAACTTGGCGCCGGTACCGTAGCCTAATTCGTGTTTCGGGCAAGTTGCCGACCTCGAAACTCGTTAGGTATAACATTTAACATCCCTGCAATCCTTTAAACATGAGATCAACCGAAGAGATATGCTAATCGGCAGGTTGTAGCCATTTTGACTACCCTCGGCTCGGCATCAGTACGATCTGAACCTGTCTTGCACACATCGCTTTGAAAGCTAGGAATTCGCTTTGAAGACAGGAAGAAGCCGGGAATGGTCAACATCTCGACAAAGCCAACCAGTTTTCAAGGATGAGATATATCCGTTTCCTGAAAACGCCAAAACTTCAGGAAAATTCGATAAAAACTACCATTACTATTACTTCCGACTTGGGAGAAACATTCCTCAATGAAGAGATCGACCTCGTAGCGACAGTGCAGGGCGGAGACGATCAATGTCAAACATATTTGCGTCAAACTCTCAGATGGAGGCCAGGACTACGAGCGTTGCCTGTTACTTTCCTGATAACAGCCAAAACCATCAAGTGGCCATGTTGCGTACATGTCGCTCAAGTCCAGTCCCCTGGTTTTGATGCTTTCGAGAACTGCGAAGATGCGTTCAGCATTCCAAATATGGTTTCGGTATGGAGCGACGTCTTAGATCCTCCAAATGGGATTACTACGGCATCAAGAATTGCCGAGCGTCGATTTAAGTTGTTGAATAAGAGTGTACTGAGGATGTGGGAAGAAACAGGAGAGAGCATAGCGAGACATCTTTGGTAGGTGGTTGCTATCAGTCGCCTGTCAAGGTTGCATTAACATTTGCAGGGACGGCGGAATTGCTTTAACGGCATATATTGACAGAATGATAACCCTTCAGACAGACCAGATACCGTCTCATGCGGACTCTGAGCGGTCACCTTCGACAAGGAGTTTGAATGTCATTGAGCTCGGCTGTGGTTGCGGTGTGGTCGGTATCTGCTTGACACAACTTCTTCCGACCTGCAACGTACTGCTTACAGATATGCCAGAGGCAGAGGAGATAGCCTGTCGAAATCTAGCTATCATGAACCCACTACCATCTTCTCGGGCAGCTTTCATGACCCTCGACTGGGAAGCTCCTTTGCCGAAAGCAATTAAAGATCAAAACTTCGATTTAGTAATCGTCTCCGAATGCACGTACAACACAGATACAATTCCTGCTCTTGTACAAACTCTCTCCGCCTTGAACAGACAATCTCCAAATGCCGCCATCCTACTCTCTACTAAAGTCCGCCATTCAAGCGAATCCATGTTTTTCGACCTTATGCGAAAGACGAACCTCGTAGAAGCTGATCACACAGAACTTTCACTTCCGAAAGATGCCTCGTCTGATGAAGAACCTGAGGTTGCCCATGTATACGTCTTTCGAGGCAAAGAGGTTCATTGTTCGATCCTATCGACGAGAGATGGCAAGCCCTTCATCAGATTTTTGTCTATTGAATGAGATACAATGAGCAATCAGACCATTGCTAGCATCAATCGAATCGGGCAGTCTGGACTAAAGGAGTGGGAATTGGCTGGATTACTGTGCCCAGCAAGATCTAACTGTTCCCCATCATTAGGAGAACCGCTCCTATCGAAATGAAAAGAATCAAAATCTACATGAAACTTCGGAAGCACCATCGGCTATTCAGAATTATAGGTTCGTAAGTGTAAGCCAAGACGAATTGTATAGTAGAAAGTCATGCATATCATCCTGCCACCTTCCATGTGCATGCGCCATACCAAACGCTGAAATTCGATCCGGAAATGCTCTCATCAATCCAAACGCGTGCTTTAAACATTATTTGTACGTCGTATGAATGATCGTAGAATCTGGTGCAAGTCCAACTCGGGTGCAACGCAGATATATTGACCAAATTTCCAACATTGGCCAAACCGCAAACTACTATTCCAGCAACCAACCTAGATTAAACCGCTGATGACCTTCCGAAATGAACGCCTAAAATTCAAAAGCCAGATCAAAAGTATGTACGGCTGACATCCGAAGAGTCAGTGCGATGTTTCTCAGGTTCGAGAGCTTTTATACTGTCCAGCAATATCTCACTGTATCTCGCCTTTACAGCCACTCCAGCTACAGGATCAAGCACATGCCGACCCGCTCCCCAGCCGAATGGCAACACAAGACGTCTCTTTCCATGGGCATCGAGGACCACGATGGCGTCCAGTGGCTGTTTACCTCCTCCCAAAGGATGTAACAACCCCAGTTGGAGAAAGTGTCGGGATGGGGTTCCCGTAGCCTCGACAACCGGCAAGCTGAGTTGCAAAGCAGTAAGAATAGATGCTGAATGGGCGTGCGACCAGGTAAGAATGAGCGTTTGCAGGTTTGGTGAGATCTTTAACAGCTGCGGGATCAGCGGGCTACGCATGCCAGTCATTAGATTATCTATATCACTTCATTTATCTCCTAATCATTGGTTCAGGTACGTACCATAACATCTGATACTGCACATCCAGCTCGCCTATCACGCACAGTATGAATAGAGACTCGGAGGGATCGTAATTCTTGAAGTTGTTCCCGCTGTTATCCTCACTACTTTGCCATACGTGAGTTGGCGAGTCCAGCAGTGCTGCCACATCAAAATCCCAAGCTTGAGCCCTGGGAAAGAGTTTGATGGTTTCAATATCATCCTCGGCCTTTCCACGCTTCAAGAAACCGTCGATGGGTGAAAGTTCGGGACTTGCAGGCCGTTTGTTGGCCATGATCGCGCGGACATCAACTATACCATGGTGGAGTTCCAAAATGAATTCCAAGGGATATTTGTGCCGGATACGATTGTGGACTAAATGCAGGAAAAATTGGGCGTTTTGTTTTCCGCTGACCTGCAATGACAAATGCAAGTCGAGTCTGTTGATCGTCCAGGCCGTAACCTCCGTGGGGTAGAATCGCTGGCAGGCAAAAGCCACGAGACAGATTTTGCGGAGCAAGCCGGCGGAGCTTTTTAGTCCACCAGCGGCTCTGCCACTACGGCGGGCGCCGGATCATGTTGCGTCTTTCCGATCATCACCTCCGTCTTCTACCAGAGCGCCGGCTATGACTGGCCAGGGCAGTAGCGGCGCCACTCTACTGCAACAGACAATATGGCAAGGAAGCATTCCGCTTGAGATTCATTTAGCCATCCCAGAGTGCAGACGTGGTCACCAGGCTGAAGCGTTCTTGGTATGCTCGTCTTGTAGGATGGCGGGTTAGGGAATGAAAAGAGCTGCTAACCTGGCTCGATACAGGTGCATGTCCCCAGAATATCATACTTGCCACTACTATTGCCTCGCTTGCATGCATTCTTCCGAGCAGATCTGATCGATACGAGTGCTTCACCGAAAGATGGTTGGCTGTCGTTTGAGGAAGTACCTTTGAAGTGGCACCTTCCAGCGGGTTTGCTCTACGACCTATACTCCGGATCCCCAGGACACTCCCAGGACAACAACGGAAGAGGAGACAATCCAACCGCCCAAGACGAAGAAGATTTGCTGGACAGATCACTACCCTGGAAGCTAACATTGCACTTTTCCAACTGGCCAGAGCAATTGCTCACGAGACTAGATGATGAAGGGAAAATCCTCCGAGATGCCTTCACGAATAGCTACAAGGAGGCAAGCTTCATCAGACATGGCTCAAACCGTGTCGTCATGTCTCTGGGTAAAGATGACGCCACTCAGCTGTGGGCATCGGTAGAAAAGCACGATCTAGACTCGTTCAACGCCGTGAACAAGAAGTTGTTGAACCCTCCCGGCGTCGCTCTGAAGAGCATCCCGTTCAAAGTCTATCTCCCTTCAGCAGCACCCAGCGACTCTACATCGGCTCCAATTCAAGGGCATCTGAAAGTAGTACAGTCACTGCTTAGTCCCAATGTGTCATCACGACAACCTCAAACTCTCGGAACAGCGCTAAACTCTCTACTCCCTTCGCTCTTCCCGAGCCGGAGGAGTCCGCTCCTGGCAGTTCCTGTGCTCCACGGTGCTATCGTCCCTCTCGGAGTGGGTTTGCAGGAATTGGCAGAGATGAGCTGCTATGCAGACGGATTTCTGCATGTAGCTATAGTCATGATGGGTTAGGCTGGGAAAGATAATCACTTATCAGACTCAGAGATGACGTAGAAAGCGCAAATCACGACAAGATCATTTTCTTTCTGGATAAATCTTGGTACACGCTCTCGAGAGCTTCTCTCTTCCTTTTCCTTTCATTCTCTGCCTCCACTTCTTCTTCCCGCAGCTCATCATTTGCCGTCTTGTCTTCGGGCAAGTAAGGTTTCCAAACCTTGATCGTGCCATCGCCATGCCCTGAATACAATTCCACACTGTGCGCTCTCCATGCAAGGTCCAGAACCTTATTCTTCAGCGCCACCTTCGCGTTGGGAGCCACCGGTACCTGCGATACTCCCGGCACTCTCAACCTCTTGACCATGCGACCCTCAAACATCTCAAACTGCAAAATCTCCTTCTCGCTGGGAAAGAACAGCGTCTCCGCCCCCCCGCCGGCAATGCTCTGCGGCACCAAGCACGGCCGCAGCCTGCTAAGGCCTCTGTTCCGGACCAGCGGCCCGAAGCTGGCAAGCGAGTTTCTGCCGTCGCGCATGCTCCACACGCGAATCTTCTCGTCATGACCCGCGGTGACAAGCCACTCGCCATCGTCGCTCCAGGCCAGACCATTGCACGGGCCGGCGTGGGCCGCGCCGCTCAGCCGCGCCGCCGCCGCACCGCCCAGCACACCCACCGCGTCCTCGCGGTCCAGCGCCGCCAGCGCCGCCGCCGCCCGCCGCACGTCCCACAACCGCGCGGTCCCGTCCACGCCACCCGACGCGAGGATGTGCTCGCGGCGCGGCGACCACGCGACCGCGAGCACGGCGCCTGTGTGGCCGGCGAGCGCGTGCGCGGCCGCGCCCGCGCGCAGGTCCACCAGCCGCACCGACGGGTGCTGCGTTGCGCACGCGACGAGGAGGTGTGACGCGATGGGCGACACGGCGTGCGCGTAGATGGCGGAGGTGAGGTCGAAGCGGGCGGAGGGGCGGAGCGTCTCGGCCGAGGAGAGCGCCAGGTGGTGGTCGAAGCTGCTGCTGAGGAAGGCGAGCGAGTCGAAGGGGTAGAAGGTGAGGTCTGTGATGCCGAACTTGTGTGTGCTGCCTTTTGGTGCGGTCGCTAGAGGGGTGTGGAGCGTCGTTCTGGCTTCTGGGTCGTTGGTGGCGGCTTCGAGGTCCCAGATTGATATTGTGGAGTCTGCTCCGCCGGAGAGCAGGTATCTTCCCTCAAAGCGATCTATGACAAGAGCATTCACACCGCCATGGTGCGCAATAGGGCTGTCATTCAGAGACGATGTTCCATTGCTAGATGCAGAAGCATGCTGTAGTTGACTTCCGTCAAAGCGAGCTTCTGAAGCTTGAATAGCTAGCAGTTGACGATGTAGCACGTAGCGTCGTAGTTCATGTTGGCTGATATTGCCGAGTGATCGGTTGAGCAGATAAGAATTCATTCATGGCGAGTTCAATCCAGGATGTTTGAAGTTGAGAGCGAGAGAGAAATATCGTCGGCGGTAAAGTCACAGGCAGCGTCGTATTCATCACATGCTCGCCATTCTGGAGTAGAGTACAGGCCGTAACGAAATCAGTGTCACCCCTCTGAGCGTGCACGCACAAACTCAGTCACGCTAGCTCTACAAGGATGTGACGGGAACTTGAACGTCAATGGCTAGCGGGCTAATCGCAGCAAAAAGTGTACTTGGGCAGAAGTTCCCTTTCTCGCTGCCAAGGGACGGACATTAAAGCTTTCTGTTTGTTTCATTCCAGGGCATCAGCGCGTGTCAGCGCGCGTCACCAATAAAAGAGGCACGGAGCCATATTCAATCATAATTCATATTGGTAAAAGAGAGAAGCTTTCGAATGAAAAATACAAAATCTCTACAATCGGAAGAGCCTAGGCAAGTTTTCTGTGATCCCTCACCACGTAGAATAATTGTACTCAGTATTCAGAACGAGTATGTTTGCACACTCCTCCACAGCATGTGCACTGTGTATATGTTGCTTGAACGCCGTTGTGGCTATAGCGTACAGGTGCCTAGCGATTATTGAAGCTTCTACGATCTTCTATGCCTACGTAGCTCGGTAAAACCTTTGCAGGCCTCTAACCCGCACGCCGTCCCAGTATTGATATGACTTTGAAATCGAACGGTCGCTTTGGGTTGAGAAGCACAAGATGGAGCTGAACAAGGACAAGTTGCTGAAGGACTGCTACCCCTGGGTCTTAGACAAGTCAGATTTTTCGACACAGTGACGTTGAAAAGTCACGGTTTAGCTAACTCAACGCAGCGCGCATTAATTTCTCTTAAAATAGAGGTTAATACAATCACTAATCATTACCCACGATAAAAATAAGATGCCCTAAGTCAAAACCTAAGGTATTTGGTCCATCAGCACATTGTGTTGGACCGGCATCACTCTCAACTTCTGCTCATTTCCCGACACTTCCAGCCCAACAACCCAGTTCTTGAGATCATCTGGAGTAACATTGCCCGGGAGATTCATTTCCTCCGCAAATGAATGTTCCTGTGCTGCAAACGACGCCCATTCCACGATACCGCCCGGTAAGTACTCCGTCGGGTCATTCGCATTCACTTGGAGCCGTTTCAGCTGCTGCGCGTAGAATAGAGTAAGAATGAAGAAGATCAGAAGTATTATGATGACGATCAGAAACAGCGCTTCAACAACAGCAGGTACGTGAGTTGCCTCGGATATGCAACCAATTGTTTGGTCCGCATCAATTGAGGGAGTGGTCAATACGTTGTTGTCTCCTCCCTGGATCATGATAATGGTGTTTAATAGCATCGCGAGCTGCTGCTCTGGTTTATCAATCAAATTCGAACCTGTACCGTAGTACATAAGACCCTGGTATGTTGGAGACCAAGCAAAGAGGGCCGCAGGCGAGTCCATTTGTGAAACGATGTCTTCCGTTCCTGGTGCATCCAGCCAGCAATAAAGCGGTAGCATTTGTATATCTTCGCCGGAATTCCATAGCTCTTGGACGGCGGCTTGGACCGACCAGAGTGTAGTCTCCGCATCCGAACCGTCAGAGCTACTCCACGCAACCAAGTGATTGTAACCGTTGTTGCCCATGTTGTAGCGCTCATATGAGACGTTGCTGTAGAGTAAGCTTTTACTTCGCAGATCATTTAGAATCTCTGTTATAGTCGTCTCGGAAGGATAGGTCTGCGTAGAATTTATGTCACAATTCCACGTCCCAAAGGTGTCCTGAGGCTGGGCACAGAAAGTGGACATTTCGTTGACCTTGGTGTAAATACCAACGGAACAAGAGTTGTTTTGACTGAAAATCTGAGCATTCTGGACCAAAATATATGGGAACCCATTAAATGGTGGGTATCCACCGTCGAAGATAGATGTGGATGTGTTGAATACCAAGCCGAAATCGAACGAGCAACGTGATTGAACGGGGACTTGTTGGACGAGGGTTGCAGTAAGCAAGTCCGTCAATTGGGATAGAATGAACACTATGACCATAGCAAGGTATCCAATTTTCCCTCCCGGGAGTTGTCGTAGTTTCCACATGGATGTGATGAGATCAAAACCTTGCATGAAACCCATTACCTCGTGGACTGGGACCGGGTTTTTGCGCTTGACGCGAAGTTTGGCTCGCAAGAGCAAAACCTTTCCTGCGAGCCATCCAACAATGCCCATGAGGACAATAAAGATGATACGTAACGCAAGACGTGCATGACTAGCAGAGACCGTTTCAAGAAGCATGCTGAATTCTGACTAAACAGGGAGACCAGACCGGGGAAGCTTAAGCAAGTGACAAAGTAATAGAAATTGGGCGTACATTTGGCGTACATTGGGAAGTCACAGTCTAACATTTTATGGATGAAAGAAGTAAAAAAGAAATATCTCTGCCGGTATTGAACATTACCTCATTAAGAGAACTTGGCTTCCGGCTGACCGAACTGATCAGGCAAGTTGCAGGAGGCTGAGAGATCAGGCCTAGAAAAGGCTGATTAGCAGGATTGCGGCGTTGCCATTGGGTAACTGTAGCGAACTTGCATGTGGCAACTCCGCCTCGCAGCCATGATAATGGCGCGATTATTATGTCCAGGCTGGTGGTTCGGTGGATCAAGACAGCGTGGTCAGCCGCAGTCATTAACCACATGAGTACCGCCCGAAGCGATCACTAGTAGCAACATGGCGGGTTGGAGGTTCATAGCTCTGTATTTCGTTCCGAAAGGCTCTTTAGGCAAACCGTGTTAGCGGTTGGCGTCTCCTGTGAAGTCTAACGTGGGGCTAGAACGAGCCTAGCACGCGGTGTATGTACTTACTTATGCTCAAGTACACCTTTGAGGCTTTGTCTTACGCTAGCCATCTGTAGCCAAGCACGTGCTCGGTCCCCTGCGCAACTAGTGGCTGAGTTTCTTTGCGGCAAATTTCTATACTAGCACGCCAAGGCCGTAAGATTTCCCGATTGGCTGCTGAGATTTTGCCCACGCGTTTTGAGAATTTGCCCACTCCAAAGTACCGAAATCCACTAAACTCGCAATAATACCGCCATTTCGAAAGCTATTTTCTAAAATTTATTGTATATTTTGAAGTCTAAATGACTCCTATATATCGAAAATTAAAGAAAAATCAATTATGGTTTGGCGTTGTCAAAAGTCTTGCATAAGTGCTTAGTGAGGCGGCCCCCTAATTTTAGCGCCCCTTGCCTAAAGTTAGTAGGAAACCTCACTAAGCAAAAGCACTCAGGTAATAAGGTACTTAGCATGACTTTTGATGCGCAATTCAGCGAAGTGCAAAACTAACTGATCAACTTTAACGCGCAATTCAATCACAACAAAAGAATTTTTTTGTTCGAAATTAATATGAGAGCTTTTAGAAAACTTAAAATTTTATTTAAATGTTTAAATTAGAAAATATGTTTCAAAATGGCGATGTTATTGCATTGTGAACTTGAATGTGGTAGTTTCGGTACTTCGGAGTGGGCAAATTCTCAAAACGCGTGGGCAAAATCTCAGCAGCCTTCCCGATTAGCACCTTTTCCCATACGTAGCACTTCCCGTGAATACCTGGCCAATTCTTTTCGAAATGGCACTCAAAATAGCACCTGAATTTAGAAAGGGGTGACCCTAATTCTAGGCACCCCTGCTAACTTCAAAGTCACGAATCTCGCACGCCCACACTCGCCAACGCGTTTGACCGTCAACAACACCGCTTTCTGTAACGCTGTCTGAGATTGAAGTACAGGTGGATAGTGAGCAAGAAGATGGAACCGAGTCTGAGGTTGAAGCAGTAGTGAATCCTTCGATTCGAAGGTCAGCACGCCCTAGGAAGAAGACCCGAAAGGCTCAAAATGTAGATTAGCGGGGGGGCGCTTAACTCTAGGCCCAGCGCTCCCCTAAATTCAAGTGCTATTCGAGTGCTATTCGAGTGCTATTCGAGAAAGTAACGAGTGCTATTTCAGAAAGATAGCACGGGAAGTGCTACGTATGGGAAAAGGTGCTAATCGGGAAATCTTACGGCCTTGGCGTGCTAGTATAGAAATTTGCCGCGACCACGACGGTTTAGTTCTGTCATTTTCAACATCGCAAACACAGATAATGGGTGCTAAATAATGAAAATCACAATTAACCGAAGCAACTTTCAAAACAATGCTCCTTGAGAATCTTTGCTCACTATTAGTGGAAATATTTTAGGCCAACGCCGTCAATTAAACCGCAAAATGAGCAGTTCTGACGTTCGCAGAGGCCGAGATCAGCGGCAGTATGATCCATGCGAGCTGCCATTATATTCCGACTTCTCGTCAGATGAATCGATCAAAGAAGAGAAATTACGACCAGTGCTGCGTCCTCGATCACCACCGCAAGAGCAAGAAGATTCGTCCAGCCCTATGCCCTCAGGACGGTCCCGTAAGCGTCGAAGACGAGAACTCGCATCTGATGTGGTCGAGCCTTTAGAAAATTATCTCCACTTCGAAGCTAGATTACCCTCATCGACTCTCAAAAATGTCCACGAGGAGACTCAGGCTTCCAAGACGGTACGCAGTGACGATGTAACTAACATCAAAACTCGTAAGTATCCGACCATCTGGGACGTCATGGCTGGCCGAGTCAACTGTCAAGGCTTCATTCCCATCACGCCATACTATGCCGCGGATCGAGATACAGCGTCTTCAAGTAGCAAACCTGTAAATCTTCGTGGTTGGCTGTTAAGGAATGCGCCGAAGTCTCTCAAGGACGCGGACCGCCAATCCATTTCTCAATCCACGCCAGCAATTCAAGATGCGAAGCCCAAAGATGACGACTTGTTGAGGGCATTGCATGTGTACGTTTCGGAATTCTACGCACATTTACCAGGTGGAGAGATTAGTTTTCAGAGCATGGACGCGAGTGCTTTGATAGCAATGGCAGTGCTTTTGGAAGAGACGATGGAAGCGAAGGTGGGCGAGGACGGATGGCGGGCGTTCATGGAAGGGGAGAACAGCTTAGATGAGTTTGGACAGCCGGTAAAGAAGTTCTTTGACGCGCAGAGTTGGCAGTGGCAGCCAAGTGTTCTGGCGGATGAAGACTCCGATGAAACGCTTAAGTGGGCTAGAATCCCAAGGCATGAATCTACAAGTTTCAGTAGCAGAGGAAGCAGCCAGGTTCGGACTTGTCGACCATGCATTGAGCATCATCGGGAGTGCGACAATGATCATCCTTGTGCGAGCTGCGTGACACAAGGTCATATCGATCAGTGCCGATATGACTCTCCCCGTTGGACCTCTTGGACCTCTTCATGGAAGAACTTGTCTTGTTTCCGGTGCTACGCTGGAAGGCGGTTGTGCGATCATCAGCGGCCTTGCGGACATTGTGTTAAACGTGGCTTGGAGGCGCTGTGCGTCTACGATGGCGACTCGACTGAAAAGATGGAAGCAGCTCGAGAGCACGAAAACCAGCGCCCAAAGCACGCCGCAAGCGTGCGTTCTACACCAAGCAGAAGAGCATCCTCAACAGGATCGGCTGAGCGCGACACTGAGATGATGGACATAAACGACTCTCAAAATGATCAGGATTCGGAGGAACGTAGTACAGCGCCAAGGAGTGTTACAGGAGATAGCGAGAGTGTGGAGATGAGAAGCGGCTTAGAAGTTGATACAGAGACAAAATCATCGGGCGAGGACGGAGTGGAGGAACTGAGAAACCCAGAGAGCGATTTACGACCAGCGGCACGGAAGACTGGATCGGGTGAGATGCCGGCCTGGCTGAAAAGAGCGATTCAATCGGATGAAGAAGAGGATGAAGACGAGGAGAGCGAGGATGATGATAATGACACAGAGGCTGAGTAAAGTTACCTAAAGAAGGCCTTCTATTCGCTTGTCAGCAAAGAGCAAATTGGCGCTTCCTATATGGCTTAGAAGTCTAGCAACCTTAGGGCCTAGCTTAGCTCAAAATGGTGACGATGCAAGAGTCAACTTTAACCATTCCTTCAACCCTTCTTCATCATATCACCGTGACAATACCCTCAGTCACTTTCCATTTCAACTAGACATTCGAAGACTCTCCTCTCTTGTCAGTCATCTTGATCCTCACACCTCCTCCATCCTTCCACATGGTACGCACCCGCCCATCCCATCCACATGCCACACACTAACCCACCACCCAGGCTCCCTCGCGCGCCCTCCCCGCCGCCAAGCTAACCGCGTGCCTAGCCTGGCTACGAGCAAGCGGGACGTGCCACACGGCGCGCGACCTGGAGGCGGCGCTGCCGCGCGCGGCCGGGGTGCACGCTGCGCAAGTCAAAGACTACGTGCAAGCGCTGGCCGACGACGGCGCGCTCGTATCCGACAAGATCGGCGCCGCGAACTGGTTCTGGTGCTTTCCGAGCGAGGCCAGGGTGCGCAAGGAGGGCGAGCGGGAGAGGGTGGACGTGGAGCGCGGGAGGTTGGATGCGCTGGTGCGGGGGCTGAAGAACGAGGTGGAGGTGGCGGAGAGGGCGAGGCGGGAGGACGATGATGAGGGTGGGCAGATGGGTGCGGGATGGGATAGGGAGGCGCTGGTGGCGAGGCAGGCTGTGTTGAACACGGAGCTGGAGGGCTTGAGGGCGGAGTTGGCGGCTTACAGCGAGCATGATCCGGTTGAGCTTGAGAGGCGAAAGGGTCTCGTGGTGCAGAAAAGGATCGAGGCTGAGGCGTCTACCGAGAAGATCTTGTGCGTCGAAGCGTGGTTCAAGAAACAGATTGGGGGAAACAAAAGTCTCCTACTGGCTATGAAGCAAATGTGGTACGGTGAAGAGTTCGATGAAGAAGACCTTGGGCTGAGGGAGCTCTGAATTCGAAAATGGGAACGGGTCTACGAATATTCATCAGCAGTCCTCTGTTCTGCTTTGCGAAGGAGGCCTGTGATAGCAGTGGTCTGTTAGCTATCTTCGCTAGGTTTCGCATTTTAAAGGTGAAATGAATGTAGCACATTGCTCATGAAATCCTTCCAAGCAGGAAGCATTTGAGATCGTGAAATAGTCTTGTATTCTTTTTCAACTCGCGCAAGTCGTCGCCGAGACTCTTAGTATCTGTAGGTCGTATGACCGTCTAACCGATTGACGTACCTGTGTACTGGTATGTACTCTCGTCTTTGCCGAGAATACAAAAAATCCGCCTCACACTCATTAAATAGTACAGGCCTCATGAATCTCATCATAATTTCTTTTTTGCACCATGAAATGTACTGCAGACAAGTAAAAGTCATAAGCTGCGCATTATCGTTGCGTAGTCTAGTCGATTTGATAACCTATAAATGGGTCAAACCAGCCATCACCTTCGAATTTCAATCCATCAAAGCCTTGTGCAACCTTGTTCAACTCATCGCTCCACGCAGTATCTGCGCTGGTGGAGGTGTGAATCGGTCCAAGCAAGGGAGCAGGCTGATTGGGAAATGGTGCGAATAGGTAATTGGTGGGTAACTCCCGGCCGTTGTCGTTCCTAGGTTGCAGCTTTTGACGTTTTTGTAAGACGTCAGAGGATGGATTGAGAAATGCGCCTCGTTTTGCTGGCCTTGGAGTGTCATTTTGAGACGATGACATGTAGGAATCGTCAGCGCCGGCAGTGGTGAACAGATCATCAGGTTGGCGGTAAAGAGCGGATTCAGCCGATTGTGGAAGGATTATGTTCCATTTCTGTACCAGACCTTTGATGATGCTCAAGGAGGAGGCAGCCCAGTTATTCCGAGCGATGAGATCGTGAAAATCGTTGCATGCCGCGGTGAGGTAGCCAGTAGAGGAAATTGTTGGAAGATTTATGATGTGAATCGTGCAGGCAGTCAGTAGACAGTGGAGCTGAAACGTATGGAGACCGATCGTATCGTACAGTCGTCGATGCTCCGTGAATATGTCGGAAATCCGATTGGCAGCCTGGCGACAGACATCGCGAGGCGAGATATCTGATTCCGTGAAGGTCGCATTGAGAAATGGCCTGAAGAGAAGGAGGACCGCAGCGTGGTAGTATATACTGGAACACAGTAAGTTCATTGTCCATGAAGCCACTACGGAAGTGAGAACTTACTGTAAACACAAAACATGAGGCGGCGCATTCTCTATTGATTTCACCAGAACCGGTAGGCGATTATACCAAGCTTGATACTTTTCGTATTCGTGTAGCAGCAGACTGCCTTTGATTGTTTGGGATGGCGCGAAAAACATCATAAGTGTTGAGTTTACGATTTTGGACAACGACGAAACCTCATGGAATGTTGTGGATCGACATCCTGGTCTAGGGAAATGGTTGATTCCTTCAGCTACCCATGGCTCGTCATCATCCTCTTTGACAATCGACGGCAGTTCGACCGTAATAGCGTTTACCGGAACCTGAGGTAGTCGCCCAAGTGTGAAGCTCGTCACCCTGGTGATCGGTCAGCAGCAAAAATACCGACGTTCGAGGCCATACTCACTGATCTGCGATGAAGCATCCCCAGAACGCGTGCACACGTGCACGTTCCTCTATTTTCCCATCTGGAGTCATCTGATAATTGGATATCTTGTCGTTCCGTAAATGCAAGTTCAGATCTAGCGCCATTCGTGTGCTTTGACCGCAGAAACCCCATACCAACCCGAGATGTCCTCGGTATCCTTCCACATGACACAGTAGGAATGATGCGGCTACGGCTGGAATGCTTGAGCTTTGTGTGTCTCTCAGCAGTCGAATAGCTTCGTCGAAGAAGCCAATGTCAGCGGTGCTTGGGTCACTTGGATCGCGTCGAGCCTCTGGTCTCGGGGAAAGTAGACAACCAGCTGCACAGATAGCGTTGACCAATACCTTGGAGCAATATTTTGTTCTTCCAGCAACCATATCCTCTCGGAAGAGTTTCTCTGGAAAGTTCTGGAAGAAAGAATGTTGCCAAGTAAAGTAGAGTGAAATCAGATGATCGATGAACTCGTGGTTATCGGTGACGCTTGTCCAACGGTGATAGGTCTGGGTAAGTTGACTATGCGCGTCTGGTGCACGATTTTGTGAGAGATCGTTCCCCGGTATCGAACGCGATCCTACTTGGGTGATTCCGAACACCTGCTCGCGAGAGGAGTACGAGCTTTCGATGCCGGTGCCAAGATCGATGTCTCCGCGGTCAGCCAAAGGCTGAAGGAGAGAGCCGCCTCGGGTAGCATGGAGAATGGATTCGGGATTCTCCTGAAGCCGTAATCTCCGTACTATTTCATCGACTTCCGATGGAGAAGAGGTAGCGATGGTGTTAATAAGGCTTTCATACTGACTGCCAGGAGTACTAGCGTTCAACACACTAGGGTCGTCTGGATAGGACTTAGTCTTTTCCTCAAACCGAATAATATCGGGATCGATGAGAGCATCATCGTTGTGAGAATCATAGGCGGTCTTACAAGCACTGGTTGCGTCGGTGGGAATATCTCTCCGCACCTGCGCAAGAGAACGGCCAGCCTGGATGTGTTGGTTTAGAGTGAGCGGGTCTGTGCCACTCCGTAACCGTCGAAGGATCTCGGCGGCTTCTGTGTCGGTAGAATTGCGTAGGTTCCAGATCAGCGATTCGAGCGTACTCTTTTCCTCGGCAAGGTGTTCAACATTTTCACGCAAATAGGTTAATCTCCTTTGCTCCTCGCTCATGTCATAGTGACAGGCGCCATCACGGGCAGTGCACTGAGTACACTGTGGTCGCTTGCCATCGCATTTAGTCTTTCGCTTACGGCACGGGACGCAGGCCACTATCGTGATCTTGCCGCGTTTGGAGTAAGTTGGCTTTCCAGGGCTTGGGTTGGGTGGTTGAGAGGGACTCCCACCCGCCGGGACATTTCCGTGGGGTGGGCCAGACTGCTGCGGCGACGACGACGGAAACAGGCTACTTTGTATGGACGGAAGTATAGGCTTGCTCATGTCGGGTTCTGTGGAGCATTTATACTGCGACGTTGGAGATCAATCGACAAACCCAGTGGCGCCGGCAGGAGTGAGTTGTTACGAGTTTGCAATTGATGAGTGATCAAAGCAAAGCCACAGGAAAACGAGGGACGAAACGAGTTTGGAGTGAAGAGCGACGGGGGGTCGGCGATGCGGAAAGTCAATGGTGGGAGATTAATATGATACTTTCTCCGGGGAAGAAGTACGCAAAAAGGGATTTGGTACGATGGAGATCAGAAATTGCGATCTTTGCCTAGCAGCGGATCGGCCCCCGCGAGTTCCTCCTGTCCACGGCCCTGCTTAGCCGAATGACGGCTCACGTGTGTCTTCACGCGCCGCCATCATATCATCAGATAGTGTTGCGGTCTGGAAAAGACGTGGGCTCGGGAGTAGGTTGCGATATCTCATCCGAGAAGCGAGAGCGGCCGGGAAACAGAGAGCTCACTATGTCGTAAATGGGTTTCATGGAGCTTGTGCAGGTCGGTATGATTGGCACATTCAAGGCGCCCTTGCTGTGGAGAAGTCTAGACCCCAAAGCTGCATCGTCCGCCAGCGATCTGGCCAGAACCAAAAAAATTTCGTGTATGCTCTCGTACCGCAGCCCGCACCACGTCTCAGCCAACCTCAGCCATTGTGCTATGGGCCTCGAGCTTCGACTCGACGGGCGCCTTTCGGAAATGCAACATGGAGATTAACTTACCTTTCTCCCTGCAGCTTGACAACCTCCCACGGCCGTTGGGTGCGCCAAATACAACTCCCAATTCGACCATGGCTCGCGCGGCGTTGTCAAGCATTGGCCCGTGCGAACGCTGACTAAGCCACTCAGCGCAAATGTCTGCTGAACTTCGCGCTCACCTCTTCTTTTCTTCTTCAGATCAAAAGCCTCCGAGCCAGCCACGACCACCGCCTCGAATACCATACAGCGGACGTGTTGCCTGTCACTTCTGTGACTTGGCTCAGTAGACTGAATTTTCCTTGAAGGAAGCTTGCCGTTCCAGACTCGGTGGATCGCGAGTGTCGACGATGGGAAACAAATCAATTTCGTTTTTGATGCAATATCGCCCTTTCTGTCCTACCTGGTGTAGATGTCTGACCACTATCCCTTTCCAGCCCGGCCTTTCCCTTTTCTTCCTCGGTTCGTCAACGGTTGCGTCGGCTTGTTAATAAATCCTTGATCTCAGGCCACTTTTGGTCGTGGACTGTGTCTAGATTGCTCGTGACTGTGTGTTGTTGGCGGAGATTACATCTTCGCCGATGTCGACATCACAACCACAACACTATCGTCGAGATGGTTATTAATTCTAGTAAATGACTCTCAGTTGCAGTTATTTCATGCAGTCGTATGTTCGCTTCCACTGAACGACGACACGTGAAAGCCTGAGTCGAATTACTCTTTCGCTAATATTTCAATCGAGCGGACCGCTACCCAATGCTCCACTGAATGCATCATTGACGTTACTTTGTCCTTTAGACTAGTACGAGGTAGCTTCCGCGTCATGCTATGGGAACGTTTCCAGTTGATCGCTGTCCAGCGTTTATGGTACATGACGAGTAAAGAATGATAACAAACTTTCCGCCTATGATCAACTCTCCTTGATCTTGCCCCATCCAAACCATCTTCGACCCACCAGCCTCACTACTCCACATTCCAATAGCCAGAATCCACACCCAATGCTCAGTTGACACAGCAGACCTAAGCCAACCTTGCCAATCCAATCCGCATATCCCCTCAGGCCCATCTGCCTGTAGACGCCAAACGCACCACTAGGACCAAGCAAGCCCCTCAGGCCGGCCGCACCAGCGCTCCGCCCAGGCCACGGATGGGCCGCGAAGTGCACGGCGACGAGGCGGAACAGCAGCGCCTGGACGGGTAGCAGCGCGGCCTGCGTGAGCCAGATGGCGTTGAGGTTGACGAAGAAGTTGAGCGGCTCGGCGGCGAGGTCGGAGGGGGCGGTGGCGCGGTCGTTCGTCGCGCCGCTGGACCGCCGCGACCGCGACCCGCCGCCGTCGGACGCTGCCCCCCCTTGCGCGGCCTCGAACGACGGGTGGTCCTCCGGGAACCCAATCTCCAGGTTGATCGTGCCCGATATCGAGTCGATGGACGAGATGCGGATCGTTGCATCTTGGTTGGGTATGTGCAGCCGCGTTGAGTCCATTATGGCTTCTTCGATGGGTGTGGAGTCATCCGCCGGTAGTGCAAGGTGGATACCTGGAAGGTCCCTCGGTATAGCGTTGCCGGAGGTTTCTTGATGGGCACCGATTGTAGCTTCTGATGGATGAAAATTTGCAGTATTTGTAGATTCACCAGTTGAAGAGGGTCCGCCATTGCTGAGGCCATGTTCCGTCTTCGATGAACTATCAAATCCCCATAGACTTGCCACAAATGAGGACCAACTTCTTGAGACGCCTACGGATAATCTCTGCCAAAGTGAAGAACTGCTGTTGTCCATGGACTTTAACGGAAAACGACCTGTGATAGAAGAATGTCGACGTTGTGCACTCGACCGGCGGGAACTCAGCCCGGTGTTCGTTGGCAGAATTAATGTGCCAGCGAAGAACGTTGCAGCATGTTTGCTAAGTGGGCCATAGAGAAGGTACATCAAAGTAACTAATGGAGTATTTCCGAGGCTGAGCGGACTGGCGTTAGAAAATGGTATCAGAGAACGCCAGGGAGGTAGAATGTGCCCTTTTGGAGCAAGTTCGAGAGCTTGAAGACACGAAAACAAGCACAGAGGCATTTGTAGAATATTGACGCAAAGACCCAAGCTAATACAAAGTCGTCAGTAATCATTATTTCGGCTCGCTCACAACAAAACACGTATTGTGAATGACGCAACTTACAAGCCCGCAACATAAGGACGACAGATCGTGTACAAATCTCTTATGTCCTTCGAACTGAATACTGCCCACACCAGTCTGTCAAGGTAATAGAGAGCAAACTCATGAGAGCCCCACGACCCGAAGTTGTTGACGAGAGCGGCTGCGAACATGCTCACGTTCCCTGTGAAAAAGAACGCTACAGGGCCGATTTCATTGTATCGCTGCGTAATGAGCTCAGTAAATGTAGCGCTCGAAACATAAGGATAGGCCTGAAATCCATTAGTATAGATTATTAACAACGGGTGGTTACGGCGGCGACTCACCAGTAAGCGCATAACTAAGACTTCACACCACCAGGTCGCACTGTGAAGACTTAAATCCGTAAAGCCACTAATCAGTCCTCCTGCGGTGTTTTCGCGATCTAAAATTTCACTTCTCCTCTGAGAGTTCATATTTGAGTTGCCATCAGCTCCTTGTCGTTCGACAACTCCAACTACGGAGAGGACATCATTTGCAGCAGCCCGCATACTTCGACCGTACGCACGAGATTGTGGATTTGATGGATGTCCTCGGCTATTGTATTGTTGGTCTGGTACATCGTACAAAGGAATCATATCTTCTGCCGTAGCATTGGGCTGCTCAGAGTTCTCAGCAGGTCCACTAGCGACTGGTTCTTGCAGAGACGGTCCTTCTCCAACATCCTGGAGGGGAGTTGACTGTCGCTGTATTGGAGAATCATGGGATGAACGGCCCTGTTTCAAAGTCAATAACTTGACCAGCGAAAAGTAGAGGTGGGTGAGAAAGCAAGGAGAATTTAATGGACGCTGAGAACAAGGACATACAAACGCCAAACGCATGAAATACACGTCTCTACCCATGACTCCCAAGCTCTTTATCTCATGGTTCTTCCATAACTTTCACAGCGATATTAGTTTGAGTAAGGAGAGATGGCATGAGGTCTAAAAGTGCAAGTTGCAGGATCGCGAGGTACGGAATTCACTCCGACGTCGACGGCAAAACTTCGGACGATGCCCAAAATTTCAAGCTGTTTTTCAGTGCGGACTTCGATCGGCTGGTAGCTTGAGATTTACCACCACTTTGGGAACTTAGGTGTAAGGGGAAGAGAATGTCCTCATTCTTCACGAAACCAGCATCACAGAAGAAGCGAAGTCGGAACTATACAGATGTAAAGGCTCCAAGGAAACGACCTCGAGGCGACGGAGATTCCAGTGGACCATCGAAGCAACCTTCGAATACTTCGCGATCGCAGACCAAAGACGACGAGAGACCAAAACAGAGAAGAGGTCGTGATGAATCAATCTCGGGCAGCGACTCTGAGTCAGTAACCTACCATTCTGCCCTCGAGGAGCATGAACAATCCTCGGCTTCCGAAGACGAGACCGCCGCCGAACGACGATTACGGCTCGCAGAACGATACCTACAAAATTTACAACATGAGGTACAAGAGACCATAGGCTTTGATGCTGCAGAGATCGACGAGGACTTGATTGCGGAGCGGCTAAAAGAGGATGCGGCGGAGACGAACGGAATACTCTACAAACATATCGCAGGTGGGCTAGATTGGCATAACGCAAGCCATACCTTTTTCAAGGCCGATCAAAACCAAATTACCGGCGTGGCAACGTGTGAACCACATATGTATATTGTTGCGGGAGACATGACGATTATCAAAAGCGAAATCAGTCCACCATCCGCGGAAGACGCTGAAGATGAGGAGAGCGCGAAGAGATCTTCCAACTTTACACCGAGAAAGAAGCCAAAATTCTTGAAAAGATACAAGGGATATCGCCAAGCACCGAGAGGCTATCTTGGCCCGACTTCACCCATCCTTTGCGTTGCGTGTAGTGATAGTGGGAAATATCTAGCAACCGGTTGCGAGAATTCGGATCTGATCATATGGGATGCTGAGTCATTAAAGCCGGTACACAAGTTCACACAACACAGAGATGCGGTATTATCTGTGAGTTTCCGAAAAAACACCCATCAACTATTCAGTGCAAGCAAAGACAGGAGCATAAAAGTCTGGATGATCGATGAGAGAGCTTACGTTGAAACACTCTTTGGGCACCAGGACGAGATACCTGCTGTTGTGGGTATGCTCGGCGAGCGTTGCATCAGCGTTGGCGCGAGAGATCGAACAGCAAGGCTATGGAAGGTCGTTGAAGAATCACAGCTCGTATTTCGAGGCGGAGGGTCAGGCATGGCTGGTTCAAAGTCGAAGGAGAATGGAATTGAAAATCACAAGCAGCGATTTGATGAAGGCTCCATTGACTCCATAGCGTCGGTCGATGAAGAGACCTTCGTGACTGGTTCAGACAGTGGTTCTCTTTCGCTTTGGAGTGTCCATCGCAAGAAGCCAGTATTCACAATACCTTTAGCTCATGGCCTGGATCCACCGCCCACACTAGACGAAAGTCTTGGAGAACGTCATACTTCGAGAACGGACCCTGTCAGTCCACCGAAGCCACGTTGGATTACAGCATTGACAAGTGTGCCGTACTCTGATGTGTTGATAAGTGGAAGCTGGGACGGCTTTGTGAGAGCATGGAAAATCAGCGCAGATAGGAGGAAGATTGAGGCAATGGGTGTTATTGGACACATTGAGCCACAGAGTGACGATGCAGCGGACAACGATGGCGGCGAAATAAAGAAGACAGCGCGAGGATTTGTTAACTCTTTGGACTGTTTTGAGCGAGGAAAGCGAAACAACCAGGGACTTTGCATCGTTGCCGCAGTGTCGAAAGGGCATCGTCTTGGAAGATGGGTCAATCTGCCTGGTAAAAATGGAGTAGTGATATTTGAAGTAAAGAAGGACTTTGCAAAAGCTAGCGGCACAATACCCACAGACATAGAGACACGGATATGAAGGCTTAGTCAAAGCTGCTCACAAATGTAATGGACTTTCCAAAGCCATTAGTATCTTGAATTTCTACTTCTCTACGGATTGGGTGTGATTATCCAAAGGCCCATCAAATCCGAGTGTCGACTACGGCACCAGCGTCTCCACTGAGTGGAAGCTGCGAGTGGTGATCTCAAATCTGGCCGAGCCGTTATGCCAGAGTATATCATGAAATCGAGACATATGTTGGGGCCTGTAGCCATATTTCAGCCGTTTTAGCTGTCTTCCAGCAAGTTTCCGTGTTATATACTCTTCAAGTGGGAGGTTGTTCTGGGACATCCCAGATCTTCTTCCTCCAATTCAAAGATTGCAAATGGTTAACAGTATCGTAACTGAAACATGCTGGTGGAAAAATCGATTTCAAGCCCTCATACTTCATCACGGAAAGTGATGCCAGTCCAAGATACGAATGATAAATATCTGGTGGATCTCCTTCGGCTTTTCCAAACCCACCGATAGCGTGTTGAGTTCTATCGAGAAGGAATCGTCTATTTGACTCGATATTCAGAAGATCTAGTCGTTCGAGCACAGCAAGAGCGCCCATTCCCCACCAGGAGTAGCAAGTGTCCGCTAGCTTGTTCGTTCGCCCATTCATGCCTATCCATGGAAGCTCCAGATGATCAGGAAAAGTTTCAATGATCTTTCTCTCAGCTTCGTCCATATCGTTATCATCATCATCGCCATCATCATCATCATCGTCGTCGTCGTCATCGTCATCGAAATATATAGTCTGTCTTGAAGCAAGCCACTGAAGTGTCAGATCACGGTCAACCAGGGCCTCCTGCAGTATGTGGCCAGACGATTCGACTTGTCCTGAGAATTGGCTGGCAAGATAGAGAGCACTAATAGCGCAGTACGTGAAGCCGCTGTGGGCTTCATGAAATGCCATTTCGGCGATACCACCGTCATAGGTATTTGCACGCCTGACACTCTGAACAAACTTTGGGATATTAAAGTCTGGTACGCCGTCAATCGGGCCAGCTGCTCTTCCTCGCAAGATCCATCTGACAACCATTGCTGTGTGTCCTAAGCGCGGATCCGTGCCGCCTACTATCTCGCCATTAAAGAAGTGGCCGCCGAAGGTACCATCATCTCCTTGTAGCTGTGCTAACCATCTCAAACATTCCGCTCTCTTGACTCGTTCTAGATTGTCGCCCAGTATGAGGAGAGTTGACAGCGCGAAATACGTCGACGGAACATGCGCAGGGTCATAGTCTTGGTTTACTTCATTTCTGAGTGGACCAAGATCGGTTGCTGGAGCACCTCGAAAGCCTCCATCGGGAAGTTGAAGAGTATAGATCCAGTCTGCATATCCTTCCCTCTCTTCGGCTGTCGTGGAGCTTTCCAGTGCATCTAATAGGTCCAAAGCAGATATGATGAAGTAGGCAAGCGAGATACGAAGAGTATCCGTGCTAGTATACGGCCTCGGGAGGTATGTTTTGAGACAGCGTTTCCAGTAGACAACATGCTTTGCATGATCTAGCCGACTGCCATTGTGAACTGTTGGTATGAAATCGTCCGTCGAAGGATTCGTCATTCTCTGGAGATAATCTCTGTCAGCCAGGTGCCACAGCTGGGAAGAGCTGCCAATAAAGCGCAAGACGTAGAAGTTTGCCGTAGCTGTTCACGTAATGGGTTGCTGAAAAGGAATAGGAAAAGCTCTGCTAACCACGACACTTACAATCCCATAGAAACTTCAGATCTGTGGCAGGGATTGCTCCCTCAGTGAGGGTGTAGGGAATGGAAAGTGAGGTCGCTTCTGCTCATAATTAGGTAGTGAATGGGGTGAAGTTCCTCATAGGCCCATGTGGGTGCGGGGCGCAAGGGGTATGTCATGTTTGCCCTCGAACTGTCTCTAACGTGATGCACGGTTGTCAGAGGCTCAGCTGCGCTCAACTCATTATATGCCACGCTCCGTTGGAAGAACTTCCTGCATCAAACCGCCAAGGCAAGATACACCTACGGCCCGTCCTCTTCCTTCTCCATCCTTCAAGTCTCTCGTTCCTGAGCCTCGCTTGCCCTTTCATTTCTATTCTCAGAGTTCCATATATACCACTACGCAGGCCTACTCTTGTTGAAATATCTTACAACATCTGCCAGGTTTCCTAGGAACGCGACGTATCTGGGTGGCCTAAAGCTGGCGCAAACTGAACAAGATGTCCAACTTTACCAACTCATTCTGGTCCATTGATTATGCTGGTGGTAAGAAACCCTCTTCCATCGGGATTGAACAAATCTCAACAATGTTACAGGTCTCGGTGTCCTCTTTGGCAAGCTCCAACAAGGCGTCCAAGAGAATCAACAAATCCTCACCATCTCGCGAATGCGAGCCGAAGCAGAAGAAGTCTACGGACAATATCTTGCAGGTATAGGATCGGCGACGGACAAGATACCAAACGGTTTCCAGCGAGATGAAGGCGCAAGCGTTCGGAAAGCCTACGATGGCCTACGGACCGAAATGGATGAGGCATCCAAAAACCACAAGAAGATTGCGAACAATATTAGAGAGCTTGTTGTCAATCCTTTCAGTCGATGGTGCGATGACCATGCCACCCGTGTCCAGAATTCCCAAGACGACCTACAAGCTCGAATCAAGCTTCACGACAAGCAAGCTGAATTGGTTCGCAAGTACAGAAGCCAGTACTACAATAAGTGCAGATTGGTCGAAGATCTCGAAGAGGAGGATAAGCTGGGATTCAAAGATCCTCAGAGTGAGGCTGCGCATGCCACGCAAAGCCCTAAAAGCACCCCAATCCCTACGATTAAGGAACCAGATCCGAACAACGAGGATGATGATCCAATAGAGATTGGCGAGCGAATCCTGTATCCTGACCAAGTCAAGAAGATACTCCTTCATATGCTTGAAAATATCAAGCTTGGCGAGACCAAGGTTCCCATTTTAGGTACATACCAGAACACCTCAAGCGGCGCAGAGATCACCGAGTACATTCAGAAATACATGGGTGCAGAAAACGTTGCTGTCGCAGAGAAAGTTGGTCAAGATCTGATCGACAACGGCTTCTTGCGATTGATCGGTAATGTTGGAAGCCAGTTTGCCAATAGCACAAGGATGCATTATCAATGGCGTCCAAAGGTGTTCAAAATCACGGGTATGCCAGAAAAGAAGCCAAAATTCGGTGATCGAGTTCAGTCGATGGGTTCAGAAAGCGTCGACTCTCCTATTGGTGGTGGTTCGATACAAGAGTATCTATCTGGTTGGAATCCAATGAACAATCAATATCCAAATGAAACTCCAGGAGAACGACTACGACGTGAAGCTCGCGAGTCCGATGAACGGTACAAAGCTTCAGTGCGCAAATTGGATGCTCTGAGATGCAACCTTGAAGAAGCTATGATTGATCATCTCAAGTTTATGGAACGGTGTGAGCTGGATAGACTGAAGGCCATCAAGTCGGTGATTCTTGACTTCTCTGGAGCAATCAGCAACGTCATTCCAAGTCTTCAAAGCACAGTTGACAACATGATGCTATTTCAAGAGACTGTGCAGCCGTTGGGAGATTTGCGTTATCTGCTCGAAAATTATCGCACTGGTCCATTCCTACCTAGAGTTCAAGTCTACGAGAACTATTACAATTCGGTGGATGGTGAGAATAGGCCTTTTCAGACTCCATGCTTCAAATGCTGACTTTCTTCCAGACCAAACTTTCGGTGTAGATCTCGAGGCTAGAGCTCGAGCTGACAGAAAGCGAGTTCCTCTCATCGTAACCACTATCCTCACATTCCTAGATAATCATTACCCGGACCTGGACGGAGATGAAGCTCGCCGCGCTATCTGGCTTGTTGATGTTCCACTTGCAGCAACTCACCATCTTCGCGCTCAAATCAACAATGGCAAGCCAATTCCTCAGGATGTCTTGGAGAAATACGAAATCCCAATTGTAGCGTCGGTTTTGAAACTCTACTTGCTCGAACTACCCGACTCTCTCGTGTCATCTCACGTATACGAAATCGTCAAAACAATCTACTCGTCAGCCAATACAGTCGAAGATGATACCACCCGCATATCGGTCATACAATCTACACTTGGTCAATTGCGGCTGGCTAACATTGCCACGCTCGATGCAGTCACTACACACTTCGTTCGTCTCATAGAGCTCACCTCCGCCGATGAGGCATATGTTTCCGCTCTCGCCAACAATCTTACTCCTTGCATTTTGAGGCCGAAACAGGAGACAACACTCACGATGAACGAGAAGTACAGCTATAGACTATTGAGAGATCTGCTCGCGCACCACGATCCCATCTTCGGCGAATTGAAACGAGCAAGCTCCCAAGCGCAGAGGCAAGCAACAGAAGTTGCAGGTGCAAAGGACAGGGGGAGGCAGAGAAACACAAGTATCACTACTGATGAGTCCGGCCGACGACACGCGGAGGAAGAGCGCAGACAAGCCATAATGGACCGCAGCCGCGCCACCTCGCCCGCTCCCGGAGACCGGCGATCCATCCGTCGAGAGCGATCACCGCATAGATTGAGCGGCGGACCCGAGACGAGGTTTCCCGTCGCGGTGAAGTCGCCGCTCCCGGCTGCCGCGAGCACGGGCAGCCCAACAACCGGCGCGAGAGCCAGAACGCAGAGTCTCGAGGTTCCTGGCAGCCAGGACAACTCGCCGATCGGCGTGGTCACATCGTCAGACCCGTCCGCCGTGGCCAAGCCGAATGGCGCTCCGGCAGGCGCTGCCAGCTCGGCCCCTTACTCTGCGGCTGCTCCGACCGCAGCAGGTGCTGATGGTAGCGATGGCATTCTAGGGCGTGATCCCACGGCGCGCAGTGGAGTGAGAGTGGCTCGGAAGCCAGAACCTGGAGCTGGATCGAGGCAGTCTTTGTACGGCGGGAGTAAAGCCTCGGCGGGGAGCTTGAAGGATATTATCATTCAGCAACAGCAGCCTGACTACAGGGGTGTCGAGCTGGTCGACAGACCGATGGATGACTGAGGGAGCATCAGCGAGATCATGGCCATGGGAATGTATAAATGGACGGATGGATTTGGAGATGCTAGCGTGGCGTATTGAGACAGGATGGACATGTAAACAGCACAAATCCCCCGACGTCTCTCACAAGACTCCAGAGATTGACCAACATGTACGAATCTATGTACTTCTGTGTTCGTTTTGCTTCTGCTTGATGCTGGTGCTGCAGGTGAAGCAAGGTTACAAGGCCTTTGCTTCGAAAGTTCACAAAGGTATATGATCCGCTCAAAACGGCAGACGATAGCTCTCTAACGCAGCTGCACAATATGCGAGACCTAATGACAAGAGTTGGCCATTCAGAGCATGAAAGCAGTCCCGCTTTGAGCTATGGCAATTCATGCATAGCCAAATCGTGGGCCTACTCTATCTACGGCTTGATGGTGCTGCGCCCCAAACAACGTGGCACGACTGCTCCCAAGGCAAGAATTTGGAACGAGCTAGAGCTTCAAAATAAAAATCCAATATTCTATGTTAGAGTATTGCTTAAACCTAGCCTCTCATTCCTCCGTCTCCTGACTGAGACTCGACAATGGATCCTTGGAAAGCCTCAGGGCGCAACGGTCATCTCTCTTCGCGATATCTCCGATCACAGGTCTGGAATATCTGCTACAATTATTGATATGGCTGCTGATCATGTAACCAGACATTGAAATCAGCTCCGTCACCAGATTCCGAAGCTACTGAGTCATGCCCTCGTACGCCATTGTCATCGGACTCAACAAATGACGGCACTATCACGCCAAATACCGTCTTCGATAATACCGAAAACGAAAGTGTCAAGCGGAAAAGACGACTTAGTTCTCTTCAGCATGCATTACCAGCGCCCAAAAGGGCTAGAACTTCTGTCTTGCAAGACAATCTGCTCTGTGAACATTGTCAACAAGTCGACTTCCAGGAAGTTCTCGATGTCGACATTTTCCATCTCCAGCGGGAATCCGATGGCATTTTACTTGCTGATCTTGGGACCCGTTATAACAACATGTCTACCACTACAAAATGTCATTTGTGTCATTTAATTCATCGATGTCGACTCAGGGCAAAGACCCTTTCTGGAAGTTACCAACTGCGGATGTATTCGTACCTGAAATCAAGCAAAGCAATTGCATTTGGGCTATGTAAAGAACAACATCGAGCAAAAGATATCCCCTGCCTTGGAGTGGTTCCATCTGGGATGAAAGGAAAGAGATTTCGACTTCAAGCTGACGCGACTGGACGCCTATTCTGCCTCGAGTATGGTAGACATGACGGTTTGCTCTTCAATCCACGGATCTTGAAGCCAAATGCTAATATTTCTAAAGCCGAAGACTGGCTAAACTTCTGTTTCTCTCGTCACCCACTTCGCCAGAAGCGCGAGACTCAAGTTACTGGTCTAAAGCTCTTAGATTGTCAGACGTATAATGTGATTTCTGCTCCAGCAAATGCAACCTATGTAGCGCTAAGCTACGTATGGGGCACGACTACAAGCCACCGCGAGGACCCATCAATGGAATACAGCAGAGTCCAGAATCGTGATACAAAATTTACCAAGACAATCTACGATGCTACCGCAGCGGCCAGGGCCCTTGGATACAAGTATTTGTGGGTTGACAAGCTCTGTATCGATCAAAATAACGCGGAAGAGAAGCACAATCAGATTAGTCAAATGGACTCAATTTACCAATCTGCGGACGTGACAATTATAGCCGCTTGTGGGCAAGATTGTCACTACGGTCTTCCAGGCATCAATGGAACGCGTCGAGCATTCCAACGCGCTGTAAAGATCGGGCAAGTGAGCGTCTTCTCATCTATGCTTCACCCGCATCACCACGTTCAATCTTCAAAAGAGGTTGGAAGAGGCTGGACTTTGCAGGAAGCTGCCTTATCGACTCACCGTTTGGTCTTTACCAATGATCAACTATACTTCGAGTGTAATTCAACGCACTGCAGCGAAAGTGTTGAACCAAATCTTAATTTGATCCACAACTCCAATGGCAAGATCTATCAATGCTTCCAATCGGGAATATTATCGACGAACACTGGACGTCGTTTTGCTGGACTTGAACCTAAATACGGCTTTGACATGTTTCGTTTATATACGAGCCTTATCGTCCAGTACACTAAACGGGCTCTCACATTTGAAGAGGATAGACCAAAAGCTTTCGCAGGTATCATGGCACATTTCGAGAAGAAAGGCAGCCACCTAGTTTGGGGACTCGCTTACCATTCAGATCTCCGAAACGTAAAGGAAGATTATTTCGTCCAGGGTTTACTTTGGGCACATCAAAAGCATCTTAGTCAAGCACCAAGTACTAAACTTCGGCAAGACTCCACCGTTGACATGACTCTACGTCTTCCAGGGTCAGGTTCAATTCCATATTGGTCTTGGATGGCATGGCGCGGCGAGATATCCTTTCCTCTATCATGTTTAATGATTCGCAGTCAATTACAGGGCGTAAAACTCGAATTGGGACCAAATGCATTGGCCGACCTCACACAATATCTTTCAGCAACAATGCCGTCAGGACCACTCTTCTCAGGTCACATTACGCTGCCGAAGGCGTTACTACTGGATGCCGATTACGTAGATCTCTCTGAAATTTCTATAGACGAGTCTGGGAATCTTAGAGTACACGGACTAAGGATCTACTGTTGCATCTCTCGTGGCCCATTGGAGCCAAAGGCTCTATATGAGGCTTTTCGACTTGGGAAATTAGAGTTTTATAATCTTCGCAACAAACCTGCACACAAAAAATTTGTATCTAATGATAGTGGAGAAACAGATAGGTTTTGCTGTGCGGATTGGATTGTGTATTCTGCTACGGGAAGTTTGGGAGGACATATGTAAGGATCGTGCCTGGAATCCTCCCCCTACGGGGCCAAAAGGACAAGATAATCCGAATCTAACGGATTATTGCAGGCACGGTGCTTATAAACCTTACAACATAATCCTCAAGGGGCGGAGAAACGTGATACGACTCTTGTAAATTTTCAGAGGTTGGGGAATAATGAAGATTGGTTATCACCGAAAAATGAATGATAATATCTTTGGATAACGCGTATAAGTTTCTTTGCTCTCAATGTTCGAGAAAAGGGCCCATTGCAGGGCCCATTCTCGGGCCGTTCACACACCAGCAGATGGCTTTGCATTGATTCTATGAATACAGTGAATCATCGCATAGTGAAGTATTTACCGTAATAGGTAATTCTGGAGGGAAGGCCTGGTATGCATTCCTCAGTTGGTGCCATAGCACACTGTGACAGTCTCTGTCGACACCGTGATCCTTTTAGGGCGAGGGTGTGACGAACTATCGAAAAGGGGTTCTGTACCATTCCGGTGATGATTTGAATAAGGTAGATAACGTTTCTAAGATTCTAGTAGTGTGAATGGAAGCTACTTCAAAAATTTCCGAAGGTTGAGCACACGCTGTGTAGCATCTTCGAACTCCGCCTTTGCCAGTGTCCCTGCATCATAGGCTTCTGCTAAGGCTTCCACCGCCGCCTCCCCTTGAGCTACATCTTGAGATGCTGCAAGAATCAAGTCCACGCCCGCGTTGGCTGCCAGTACGGCTCGTTTATTCGTGTCCCCGAACGACTTCAAGGCCCCAGCTTCGAGAGCGTCTGTAACGGTTACACCAGTAAACCCCAGACGGTCTCGCAATTCCCCTTGGATCCACTTCTTGCTCAGTCCAGAGGGATAGCCGTCGTCGAGGGCAGGATACAGAGCCCAGCTCGCCATGACCATCTTCACACCGGCAGCAATAGCCGCCTTGTACGGCGCTTCGTCAATTGACCTCAGCTCGTTGAGCGTGAGATTGAGAGTTACGGGCTCCACGTCGGTGTCCTCGCTAGTCGCCGCGGCTCCGAGACCCGGGAAGTGCTTTGATGTGGCGATCACACCACGTGCTTGCTGGGCTGATATGAATGGAGCCGCACATTCCGCGACGAGAGCGGAGGTGTTGCCGAAGGACCGCTGGTACTCGTCGATGAAGTTTCCAGGCTCACGATATACATCTAGGACGGGTGCCAGATTCGTGTTGATTCCATATGGAATCAAAGCTTCCGCGGCTTGGGTCCCGCCCGTCGCACCTGCGGCTGCTGGATTGGCGGACTCTCCCATTTCTTTTGCTGAGAGAAAGGGTCCGCCATTGGTGATTCTTCGCACTTCGCCTCCTTCTTGGTCGGTCATGATCAAAAGTGGAGCACCAGAAACGCTACACGGTGCTGAGGCATATGCTGCTTGTATATCTGCGATTGCCGTTTTCGTTGAGCTACCGATATTGTCAAGAAAGAGGATTATACCGCCGACTTTGCCCTGGCGAGTAAGGTTGAGAAGCTGCTCGGGAGGCGTGAGACCCGTGTATGAGTAGATGACACGCTGTCCTGCGAGAAACGAGGATGGACAGTTCGCGAGAACGATGGAGGCCCAGAGGATAACTCCGTAAACTTTGAGGAAATTCGCCGCCATTTTCTGAAACTCGATTTGATTTCTCGTAGATTAGACAAATATTAATCTAAGAAGAAGATACCGAAATTTCTGATCTGAATTGAACACAGGAGACTACCAGCATTTTAAATCTGTGTGCTTGACTGATCGCGATAGCGATTGTCGAACAGCATCCCTGGTCAAGGCCCGCAATATCCCATGGCGATTATCCGACAACATCCTTAGCTCTTGCCCAATAACATTCACATTGAAGGCCTTTGCGTATTGCGGGAGGTTATTTAGACAAGCACAATCCACTTACCTTAGCAGGCTTTTGGCACAATGTTACTTTTGTCGATGAAACACCGTGTTTTTCGATGGAACGCCGTATTTTGTACAGAGGTTAATATCGTGAACACAGTCAGTTAAACCCAAAAGTCCTAAGGACATCATCGCTTTTACATCATCACTTTCGCTTTGGGTCGTGTACTGGATGGTATCGTAGATGATTAAAGACTTATTGAGCAGTCGTGAAGGAGAGAGATTATCTTTGAGTGTTCTCGCATTCGCCACAAGAGCCAAGTTTACAACGCATTAGCGGAAAAGGCAGTCGCAAGTAAAAAGAAGCAAATTTAGGAGACGGATAGAAACGAGGTGAAGAATGTAAAACGACGGACAGAACAAGGGCTATGCCAAGTGGCCGTTGCGAGTGGAAGTAAAGACGTTTCAACAACGGACGGAACGCCGCGATCGCCAAATACGAGAGCCGAGGGCTAATAAATATTGGCTAGCGTTCCTCACAACACGGAAGAAAGAAGGACATGATCTTTTCCAGCTAATTTGACCTGCTCACCGCGTTTCAGACTCCCTCTCCTCCATCATATCACTGCAACCAGAGCCAGACGTCGAGGACTTCTTCTTACGGTCAATCAATTTTTTCTGCGGAGCCTCACTGTAGCTACTGCTTGAGCTCAAGCTCCAGGTCATTGCCGAAATTCAGCCATGGTACGTGTGAAGCATTCACTCCCCGCAGCGTACTGACATCAATACGTCTAGGTCGATCCAATCACAGCCGTCACAATTGCTGGATTAGCTGCCACTTCTATCCAGCAAATCTGGGATCTCGTACAGAAAATTCAAAAGACCATTGAGGGATACACAGAAGGCAACTACAGGTTGCAGCTGGTTGCAGCAGACTTAGGAAACATCTTTCAGTCAATTGATTTGATCAAGAGAAGAAAAGCCCTTCTTCAGACATCCAACGTACTCGTTGTTGTTGAAACCATCAAGAAAGTCACAAAGGACATAGATGCTCATGTCCAGTACGTTCACTGGAAGTTGACGCAAGGATCTCGAACTCGACAAGTAGCACACCAGTACATGAAGGGGCCGGGGGAGTGGGAAAAGCTCAGCGCGCTCGTCGTCGGCCTCAATTCTTGCAAGATGACTCTCATGGTTGCAATACAGATGGCAAATCCAGCTTTGGCCTTAGATGAAGATCAGGTAATAGCAGGTGACGAATTTCCATCTCCGACTGTGGACAGTGCGATGCTGGATGAGATCAATCAAGATGTAGAAGACACTTTTGGAAATGGAAATGGACTGATCATGAACGGAGTTTGCCGAGGGCGGGAACCTGACGGTACATTACCATTTCCTGGAATTTTCTGTTCAGTTGCTAACTCAGATGATCGTAGATGACGGCTTCATTCGTCTCACAAAAGAAGAATACGACTCCATTCGCACCGCGGAAGAGCTTCTCGGGATCAGCCCGCAACGGACTGAAGGTTTGCTTATTGCTACCCTTTTGCTTGACACTACTGAGAGCATGATCAGAAAGTCCTGCCAAGATTTCCATATCAAAGAACTGCCCTTATGAACGAGCAAAGCAGATAGTTGGTCTGCTTGGAGAAGTCTCCTGGAACAACTACTTGAGCGGGCTGAACATCGCCATTGAGGAGAACAATGCGCACGGAGGTGCGGTTCAGGTAGTAGGAGTTGGGGGCAAAGATGCCATCAGTGGCTTCTTCTCTATGGTCAATCAGTCCACAACCAACCAGCTGGCAATAGCCAAGATGCTGGCACGCAAAGAGCGACGGGGACTCGAACCAATCCCAGCCTTCGCGCGCTGCCTGGAGGACCTTCCCATCAGGGCGATGAGGACATCATGTACATCGATCGTGATTTCCAACGAAAGTCAACCAGTAGTCGTGGTTCCCGTGTGGTGTATATATGAGGAACCAGTGGGAACAGGGGCGTTGATGTACGCAGTGAACATCCTCCATAGGTTACCAGGGTATGGTCGGAGCACCAGCAAATGGATATTCTCAGTCCAAGTCTTGAAAGTTCTCAAGTTGAAGTGAAAAGACTCCGCAGCGTTCCCACTTTGATCCGTTCCGTGATTAACTTGACCCAAACCTTAGCTCTTTATGTTTCTCCAGGGGCGTTAGTTTCATCAGCTGATCTTCACCGTCCATGAGAACGAACGAGAAGAGATGGGCGGCCTTTTCGGATGATACTGCGAAGGAAGAGAGCCATCATTTGTCCCAGTCTGAGGCCTGATTTCAGGTCAGACGAATTGGATCAGCTAATGTAAGCACCTCTCACAGTGCCACATTGGATATCGACGTCGCAGAGAGTTCGACGCCTCTTCCTCTACAGGGCACGAGATCCGTCAACACCACAGAAGGCTGTCTTCCACTCATCCCCTCTCGCGATACGCAGTCGGTTAAAGGCCGCGATGATATCCAGTTTCGTATAGTATTTAGCTCGGCACAGTCGATCTAATGTCTCCATCACCAGAGGAATGGGGTAGCGGTTCTTAACCGTAATGGCGTTGAGAGCTCGGTAGTCCACGCAGAAACGCAGTCCACCTCCCGGCTTTCGCACGAATAGAACTGGGGATGCTGCAGGCGAGACTGAGGACCGTATAAGTCCTCTCTCAAGGTTCTCGTCGAGCTCCTTTCGCAGGACTAGCAACTCCTCTCTGGACATGTCGTGCAGGGGTCCGAAGGAGGGCTCAGTTCCTTCCTTCAGTCTTATCTCGTGATCATATGGGCGATGTGACGGAAGCTTGTCAGCTTCCTGTCTCGAGAATACGTCCACGAATTCGTGGTAGTCTTCGGGTAGTTTCTCTCGCGGGTCAATCACCGCTTTGGGTGCTAAAGCTCTTTCGACGTCCTTTAGCGAGACCGCAAAGATCTGATATCCGTCGGGAGCCTTCCTTGCTCGGTCTGTCAGGCGAACAAATGGGGCGGCTCCGATCATGCAGACATCAAGAGTGGTCGTCTGGTTCTTTAAGATCATGCCGTGTATTCTCTTTCGTTGTTGCATTCTACATTTCTGTTGGCAGTGCTCGGACCCGAACGTGAGCGTATTGTTTCTCCAAGAGATCGCAGCGTCGTGGAGTTGTAGCCACGGGATCCCAAGGACGATTGGCTGCTGCCCTAACTTCGTCACGAAGCAGCGGAGAACTTCCTTATGTCCTCGAATGTCCATTGCCACTCTAGCCATATGCGTTATTTCGCCTGCGACAGATTGACGGCCGTCCACCACTTCTAGGCGGCGTGGCTCTCGTAATGGTTCGAGAGGGATGTCGTTGTCTTGCGCGTAGGATTGGTCAATGAATGCAATTCCATTTGCTCCGCTATCAACTAACGCAGTGGTAGGAAGCTGCCCTTTCTTGCTTCCCACTGTACAGGGAAGAATTAGATGTATGCCGTCAAGTTTGTCCTTACTTGTAGTGGAGCAAGCTGATATCGTGAATGACCATTGACCTTCTGTCCTCGTTCTTACGTCCTAGGCCGCGACTTTGGTATAGGACTATTCTTTTCCCTCCACGATGGTTTTGTCGTCGTCATCATCATCTAGATCGATAGTCGCCTTATGTAATTTGTTCTGGGGCCGTTCCGACAATCGAGGTATCTCTTTAATCTGTGGTTTCTTGCACTTACTAATCCTGTGCCCATGTTCGCCACACTTATAACATCGTCCGTGCTGGGAGAGCAGCATGCGCTCTGTTGCGTTTGGTCTATAGCCTTCGGGCTTGGTACTCGTGTCGGTTGTTGGCCGTGTCGTCTTTAGTCGGTCGGGTTGGGGTACAGGTCTGAAGTTTCTCAAACGGTTGGCCGTTCTCTTATCATGGTCGCACATCTGGTAGTCAATCTCTCTATAGAAATCGACAAGGTCGTAGTAGTCGGATGGTTTGAACAGTCCGATGACCCGTCCAGCTAGTTCATCAGAAATTACATTTTCAAGTAGTGGTGTCAGAGCTTCGTCCGAGTAGCCGATCTCTGCTGAGTAGCGAGCGAAATCCGTGTAGAATTCGTCAAATGTTTTCCTTCCCATGCGTAAACTCTGTCCTGGCACCGCTATCAACCCGCTCGGAATCAATCTACGCTCATTCGTACGCCTGCTTAGTCTACCATTTTCCAGCTCCTTCTCTCCGTCTCCCCGGGCCACACAACAACCTCGCGAAGAGTTGGATCTCGGAGCTCATTTAAAAGCGGAGAGCGTTGTTAAACGGAATCGCTGTTCCTCTCCTCCCTCGCCTGATGGCACCCGCTGCAGTCACCTCCTTCACACGCTCTCTGCCAGGCCTGCGTTTGACCTCTCAGCCACTCGGGTTACTTTGCCGCGTCCTGGTTCACCGTTCAGCCTCCCCAGTCTGTCAGCGTGTCCGATGACCTCCTCTGTGAGTTCCCCATCTTTCCACTTATGTTCAGAAATGAAGACCCGAAGAAGCGCTTGCTGTTGGTTTCGGAAAGAGGGTATGCCTTCGAAATTCAAGTTCCAGCGGTTCTTATTCAGCGGCGATACTACTAGTTATTATGCCCGATTCATGCAAGAAATAAGATTCGAACTGTTAGGAATGCTACACTTCGTCCTCGTTTTGCTATTCTCAAAACGGGCCCTCTCAGCCGAACTCTACCACGGTTCACGCACCGGACAAAGAGCCTGATGAATATCAAACTCCTTGTCTACTGAACATTACAGCGGCATTTTGCACTAGACGAGTCGCCATGTCCCTATTCAACACACGACTTCAAGTGGTTAGCGATCTCCTCCTTGAAACCTCACTTCAAAATCCAATTTTCGGCAAATTCCGCCTTCACATCGAAGCCAACAACCTACTGCTTCTTGGCGACGTCGGTCTTGCGAAAGAAGAGGGATTCTCTGCAAAATGATGTTACCAACCTACCGTTCAATCCTATCGCTCATTTCAGAGGGTTCCCTGGGCCGTTTCGAAGCGCGATTCGAGCATCCAGTGCCATTTGTTCCCTCAGGTCTCAAGGCCCGTTTCATTCCGCTGGGCCCGATTCTGGCGCCCCCTTCGATCTCAGGTGTAGCTCCAGCCTCTTCACGGATTCTGGCTAACTTTTGGTGACTGCGCTGAAGTTTCGTAACCAGGCCTTCATTTTCAGCACGTAGTTCCGTAAGTTTTTCGTCTTGCGAAGTGGCCAGCTCGAGCTGAGCCTGAAGTTTAGCATCTACAGCTCGAAGCTGCTCCTCAAGATGTGCAATTTGTTCGCGCTGTATACGAAGCTCCTCCTTCGTGAAACAGTTAGCTAATATTTCAAGTTCAAAAGATGACATGTTCCTACCTTCAAACGGAAATTCTCACTCTCGATCGATGGACGACCGGATGACTGACCTCCCAGAGTCATACTTGGTGTGGGTTCCATGCTCCTTCGACGATGAGACTCGGTATCCATGGGAGATTCTGCCAACAGAACATTACTTGCGGAAGATGACACGAACGCTGGACCTGGGTCACTTGTTGTGTCCATCTTCTCCTGTTCAGATTCGGAATCATCATAGAGAGAATGATAATCACCATTGATAGCTCTCTCCATTTCCACCCCACCTCTCTCACAGAGAGAGGAAACGGATATGCGGCTTGATGAGTTGTATGTTGCGCACCCAGTTGCGGTCCCACAACTACTAGCTGTAGTTGAAATTGGACTTGACGCCTTCGGTGGGAGTCCAAAGAACGCCTGAGTATCGATCCGAGCTACCATTGGGAAGTACTTTTCTTCATGGTCGAGGTGATGGAACTCCACACGTGAATCTTTCCTAGAGACAATATGGTGGGGACACCCACATTTTGCAACAGTTTGAAGGCTTTCATCTGGAAAAACGTCCGTCGATAGGTTCTCTTCATCTGTACGCAGGATATTTCAGCAGTTATCCACCAATAATATAACCAAATGAAAGCACTTACCGTTTTGTCCCAGAGGGTGAAGCCTCTTTTGTGAGCACGTGCTCTCGCGGTGCAGAGTGACTCGGCATTTAGGGTCCAAACCAAGTTTAGAGGCAAGATCATTGTCAGAATCTGACCACGAGACCTTCATCTCGTAGGGCCTTCCTGTCGAGGCCGTCTCTACCATTAATGGCATTTGTTGCAGGCTCTCCTGAACTTTGAGAGGTAAGAAAGGTTCTGTTGCGAAGATCCTTCCAGTTCCAGTGTCTGAGTATTTAGTCAATTCAACCAGGACTAAATCGTGAAGATACATGATAATATGAAGACATGAAAATGTGTCGACTTGTCCAATCGACTGCCGGGAGAGCCAGCAGGGTGTATTCTTGTGGCTTTCCTGGAAGTCGAGCCATTTGTCGTTGATGAGAACAGCGTCATCCAGAAGCAACAGGTCAAGATCAACTGTCGCGCCGCTTTTAAAACTTAGCACGAGATTTTCAGTACTTTTACTCAGAGCCAAGGCTGCCCTCAAACACCATTTGACACTTTTGGAGTAATCAGTCTCCTCGAGTTGAGAATTAGGCGCCGTTTTCAGCAGATAACGTTGTTGTTGTTGGGGAGTCCGGACAAGCCCGTACTTATGCAATGAAGTCCAAAGAGACTGCGAGAGTTGTTTTGGCTTCTTCCTTAAGCTTTTGCGGATGATTTCGACATCCTGATTTCTCATCAGCACGGAGCATCCTACGTTCGTGTTTACCTGGTAGAGCACCTACACTGTCCCCTTGATGACTGTCATGATAAAACAGCTCCCCTTCAGAGTTCTCCATGCAAAGAAATTGCCAAATCTTTTGCGCAAATGTCTGTGTGATGTAATTCTCCGCAAGGTCGACATCGGCCCATTTTACAGTATCCTGGTGCATAGCGATGTATGCTGCCATGGTCGTAGTTTCATCATCCTCTGCAGCCTCTTCCCAAATGGTAGTAAGATTGCTTGCGACCACTCCAGGATCCCTCATCCATTGTCTATCACGGTTGACGTCGCCATTGTTTAGGTCGTAACCAAACTTGTACTCTCTGGAAGTTCGTGCACATTCTAGGAGGAGGCCTTTGAGATAGAGCCTGTTGGAATAATCGGGGTCTAAGATTAGTCTGCCCTTGCTGGTATGAATAATGCGATCAGGTGGGGTTAAGTCGAGGGGGATCTTGATCCACTCCTCAAAATCCTTTGCAGAAATCTTCTTTCCATTTCTAAAGTGGACCCCGATAGTGAACTTAACATCTGCACAGATGTACGCCTTCTTCTTCCTTGGGCATGCGCCCTGAACCATCTTATTATATTCATTGCGTTGTGTCTCGAGCACATGATCTTGAGGCGCCGAGATCCCGCAATACAGTTGATTGCGATCGCTCCCACCCCAATGAAAATTCCAGTAGTGGTTCGATGCTTCAATATGGACGGCATATCCTTCGCGAAGCATCACCAATGCAGCGATTTTGAAACCTTCCCCGTGGCAACCAGCCAACTTTGGGTTGTGCATTTTTGTGGTATAACCGACATCAAGGCTGGAGAGTGGTAGTCCAGCTCCAAAGTTGACCAACTCGAGTTTGCCAGCTTTTTCCTCATAGCGGATATATCCCAGAAGGTTTCCTGTATCCGGATGGCGCGCTTCTGCCTCAAATACGCCTTTGGGGTCTCCAGAGGGTACAAGATGGAATTTTTCAGCGTCCAAGGAGTTGGTTTCGATCATGGCGTCTTTTCTGTTTTGAGAGTGTGTTATCAGCTTTTGACTCTAGTCAGATACAGATTGGGACGGTCTAGACGTACGTATTCTGAAAAAACTCTCTAAAAGCATAACTCGCTTTCCACTTCCGCACGTAGCCTTTATGGAGACCAACACGTTGATTACAGGGGCGTAGGTTGGTTTGGTATTCCTCATCACTCGTTGTCGAAGCCATACTGAATTGAGTTGGCGATGTAACGTATGATCAAAGATTTGATTATTTGGACAAGTTGATGAAATTGAGCTTGTGAGGCAGACCAGGGGTATATCAGAGAGATGTTCGGAGAAGGAGTTGATGCCGGCTGTTTGAAAGGCAGGGCTGGAGAAACTTAGCAGGTTGGGGCCCCCAGATAAGTACCTATGGACCCGAGTTAAAATTTTGCTGTGAAAGAGTGTAGATGGCGAAAGACTTGAGGAAAGATCAAAACGACCAACACTGAGTACTAGAGAGCTTTGTTGAGCACTCATTGTCAGAGCGATCTTGTTACCCCCTCGCCGGATGTTGCCTAGACCTCCTAAGGGTCTGAGATGTTTGGGTGGCGTTTATGCTGGTTGGTAACTGTCGCATGTTAGTATTGCACCAGTTGCCCAGGGTGATGGCAATTCACTCATTGATCAGGCGGTCGCTCAGGTCTGGAAGCGAAAATGGAATTTGCAGTGGTGATTTTTTACTTCCGACAATGGATGGTTTTCGACGCCGTTTTTGAAGGCATTCTCACACACCTGTATTGGTCTCCTGCGACCAAGGGAAGCCCTTTAGGTGCGCTGAGCATGGGACCCCTGGGTGCAAATACCGCAAACATCCGCGGCAAACCCCTCCAAAAACGACGGAAAGAGTCCCAGGACATAGAGTTACTCGGGTAAACTCTCCCCTTGCGAAGAATACTCGGAAACGAAGAGCGAATGGGAGAGCTGGTTTGTAAAATCTTGCTCATGGGCAATTTTGGTGTGATCGGCTTGCACTGGATCATACTGGACGAATATCTCAGGTGGTTCGCGTATAAAACGTTTTTGGACATAACCTGGGAATCGATTGTTCGCCCCATGGAATTCTATCCCTTCTGTGTTCTTACGGATGCCACAGAACGCACATGAGTGATGTTGGAATTTGAGACATCAAAACGATCAATTCCGGACACATGAGAAGATTAGTGGCAGGGAGATAGGGTTTCCGCCTCCTCTTCTCGAGGATCCAAGCATGGTATGCAAACCAGTGAAATGCGTAAGCAAGCATAAGACTGGAAGCCATGTTCAACTTTATGAAAGTCAGCTTTTGACGTCTCAACAAGCTAAAGGTATAGTCCGCAAAAAACCTTACGAGGCTGCGGCTGGTATTGGGATTGATAGCTCGCTCAATGCCCCCGTGAAGTTCTGCGTACAGTGCTTTGGGAAAGCTCTTTGGTGGATATTTTTCGTAACAACCATATGATTTGCAGACTGGGTTCGATACGTCGTGAGGCTTGTGCTGGAAGCACAAGGAGCGCTCTCTGGCAAAAGTGGCATTGTCCAGTATTGTGGCACATTCTTCGAGCCACATTTGTTCCGGAACCTTGGGCTCATCTCTGGGTACCCACCAGCCATTTGTCTCGATATACCTGCGTACTGATTTGTGAACGAGAAGGACTGTTTGATATCCTGGAGTTTTTCTGCTTGTGTCTTCTTTGAGCTCGAGAAGTCCGCAAGACAGGCGAAGGATAAGTTTTGAAAGATCCTGTGCACTTCCTCCCAAGGTTTGGGAGTCTTGGCTAGGACTTTGGCGTTGACTCACGTCAAGCAACTCAACCACCGATAATGGCCTTGCCGCAGGGCACGCTGTTCGAAGCAGTACACTGCCTAACTCTCGTTCCGATTTGCTGAGCTGCTCGCGACGCCGATCCCAAAGCGCTTCGACTTCTCGTGGCAATTCCGCGAGCCTGAGCAGAAGCGAGGCAAATTCAAGTTCTTGCCGTTTCCAAAGCTCTATAATATCCTGGACGGCGAATCTCGTCCAGAGGAATACACCCTCGGCCATTTGTCCCATGAGCTCGGAGAGATGCGCGGCTTGAGCAGCATCTGATTGATTCGAGGCCAAACCCATTTTCTCGAAGGCTCTGAAGACGTACTTTGTAAGCCCCGGAAGATTCCAGTCCTGCATATCAAGAAGAGGTCCAGAGCCAAATACCCTGTTCATGATGTCGTGCGGTCGACTTGCGATACAGACTTTGATACTGCCACGAGACGGCAGGTCTGCCAAAAATAGTGCGAGGTCGAGCTGCTCTTCATTGTCGCCGCTAAATTCGTCAAGACCATCGAGAAACAAGCAGACAGGACGTCCAACGTCGCTAAGGGCTCGGTTCACTATGCGTTGAAGCGACACCAGCTCCCACTCTCCTTCTCTGTAGATTCTTGTTAGGACGGTACCTTCCCTCCCCGCTACGCGGGCCAAAAAGGACAGGATATCCGAAGCTGGCTTCGGATTCTGGGTACCGATATATGTAGTTCCTAACAATTCTATGCCAATCTGGAAATGAAGCGCGCAAAGAATCAGCCAATGCAGAGACTTGGCTGAGTAGAGAATGCAAAACAGTGAGAAGCATTCCTTTGAACGTATTTGCGAGCGTAGTGCCTCGTCGAAAATCGAAATAAAAGGTGATAACTGCGAGCTTACGGGAGCCGTAAATGGTAAGAAGGTTCTCTTCAAGTCGCATATCCTGGGAGATATGATTGATCAGAGTCGACTTGCCAGATGCCGGTTTTCCTCGGATCCAGAAAAGCTTATTCGAGCTTGATAGCCAAGTAGCAAAGGGCGATGCCCAGATCCATTCGAATGTATCAACTTGTGTCACTTTAGATCTGATGTGAGCCTCTCTTGTGTTTCGGTTAGGGAAGCCCAGCCGTCCAAGAAGTTCTGGCGTTGGTCAGAGTCTGGCAACCGCGCTGAGGGACTTGGTGCACCTTGATCTAATCATCGTCAGTTTTATGGTAATCAATTCGTTGAGGTGAGATGCTAGATCACTAACATCTCGTATCGACAAACGTGGCAAGCGACCGCTCCAGCTGCTCAGCAATTGTATCCATGACTGCCTCGCAGTCCGTCCCTTCTACGGACGTAAACTTGCATATGGAACTATGATCTGCATCTATGGAAATTTGCTTCTCCCTCATACCGGAGAGATTTAAAGTCGCAGATTGTTTGGCAACAATCTAGCCATATCTCAGTGATGCGCAGTACCTGCGTGAACGAGTACTCACGAGTCCAGTTGCCTTGGAGTAAGGCAGAGTTTCATAGCAGCTTATGACAATTAAATCCTCCAACTTGTGTCGAAATTGCTCAAACCGCTTGGTTGCAGTATCCGAGGACTCTCTTAGAGCATCAACTAGATCGTTCCGTGGATTTCTGGCTATTGCTTTGTATATTTTCGCCACGTAGTCGCCAAAAGTTGCGTGGTTTCCGCCTCGGCGCGGTGTACCAAAGAAGATCAAGAGTTTTGTCGAAGTCAAGATATCAGAGTAGCTGCAATCCAAAGTCGCCTCAACCAGGGCCTATTTCCACGTTAGCTAAGGCTTTCAGGAAGTTGCGCCACAATTTAAGTCACCTCTTTTACGAGAAGACCTCCTAGGCTATGAGCTATGAAGGATAATGGTCGTTGTGCTATCTCCCTCTGCGTATGGCATTAGCACCCACCGATGGTGCTAGATCTGCGGCCCATCGCCTACCTTGCGTTTCAAGGCCAGCAGAAGAAGAAGCTTCTTTGCGTGGTCATCGAGACCTGTGGCAGCTGCATTGACAGCAGGACTCGAGTTATATTCATATAATAGTATCCGAGCAAGCATTCGAAGGGCTGCGGGTAGGAAGTCTCGGATCCAGACTTTGCCATCCTTTTCCCACGTTGCAGTGGCATGATTAGCTCAGTAGCTGCTCCTAGAACATTGAGGCCAGGAACGGCTACAAAGCTTGAAGGTCTTGTCAGTGCGTCCTCCCAGCCATTTTAACGGCCGAGCACGTAGAGTACTCAATACCGGGAACTACGTCGCCTGTTGGCTCGTGAATCACCTGAAGTGACTTTGTCGCGTCAGCCTTGTGAGGTGGTTAGTGGGGAGGAAATCAAGACTTACCATTGCATCACCACGGAAACCGATCAGCTTATGAACGAGCTTTAGAGCATACTAGCGACATGCATTCCATGATAGTGATGATCCAGGCAACGAAGTATGGTTTCTTTTCCCACTTGCAAGGTGCACTGGGAAGTGATGAGTAAGCAGATGGAATTCGAAGCTGGAGAACTCTCTAAGGAGTCCTTTACAATTAGAAAGGGATATTTAAAGGCGTAAATAGAGGTTTGGTTTTTATGTAATCGGCAAGCAAAAGCTCGTGTTATTTAGCGCAATGGGGTCGTCAAAGGGCTGGGAAGGTAGCCAAGCTCAATTCTAGCCCCTAGGAGACTCCTGATGGGAGACTTGAGCTTCTTGGAGGCTTGATTTCGTCGTAGATGAACGACACGACTCCAGAGAAAACTCCAGCCCAGGCCGAGCCCGCGCAAGCTTTAGACGTAGTCATATAGAGTAGGCGCTAAGAGAAATGTATCCTAATTACACGTGATGGCTAAAGCACGTTCAAGGACTAAGAGAAGGTCGCACGGGAGAACAGAAAACCCATCGGAAGGGCGAGCGGTTTATGACGGGATAGCTGCTGGAAGTGGTGTCTCATCTGACTATACGGATAATTTCCAAGAATAGGGCATCTCTCTGCAAGCTATTGTTTGTGATTGGCCGTGGTACCTTTGTTGGTAGTACGTGCCTTCGAAGATAGAAAGGAATATAATTACCTAGTCAAGCTGTCATGCCATGTCGTTGTTTACGATCCATTTTCATCGAAATATTAAAGAAGCTCTCGCCGCGGCGAATCTGAAGAAAGGCGCCGGAATCCGCTTCTGCCCAACGGACAACCTCCGCCGCCAATCTTGAACTCAACAGAAAGAAAGGGATAGTCATCATCTTTGCAACTCCATCGCATGCGTGACACAGCTCCTGCATCATTCTGCAATGCGCTGAAATTTGGAACCATACCCTGTCAATTCGCCCTCGAGGTCCTCGACTGCATCCAAAAGATGCTCTTCCACTCAGCGATGCCAAATCCAAGTCTCTCCTCGAGTCGCTTACCGCACCTGGTGACGCCGGCTTCGGCCCAGACTGCTGTCGCTTTGAGTTCCCGTCGATCCGTAACACGTGCCGTTCTACTATTTTGGACAGCGACTGATGGCCCTGCATGAAGAGCTCAAGAACCCAACGCCCAGAAGCGGCTTCGAGAAGTGGCTGCAGAGACGGAGCAATGCCCGCTGTGCTGCCACCCTGACCAGCGTTATCGTTGCAATTGTGCTAGGTGTCGCGAGGTTGTGTGTTTCATCGTATCAAACTTGGACATATCAAGTCTGGGAGTATCCAATTTCAGCGTGACAACCCTCCCAAAAGCGGGTCAACCTGCTGTTTAAAAGTCGTATTTTCTGGTTCGGTTAACTAGCACTTAACTACAATCAGGCTTCATACCAAACCACCGTGTGTGATGCCCATGGAATGATCATGCCACTGGTAATGCCTCTTCTGCATTACGGGTAACTTGTAACGATCATTCCGTGTTCAAACGTTGTAGATCTTTGTGAGGTGCGGAGGTACGAGCTGTACGAAGTAAGGGGTAACGGGATTATACGATCGTGTTACCGATAATTTCCAAAAATAGGACCTCTCCAAGCAAGCTATTGTTTGTGATTGGCCGTGCAGCCTTTTATTGACAGTACGTGCCTCCGAAAATGCAAGGGAATTAAATTATGTCATGCCATCGTCATGTCGTGTGTACGATTCATTTTCATGAAATACTTAAAGGTACGATAATGACTTACCAGAGTCGATGCAATCTTTGCAAAACTTACCTTTTGTTCAATTGAAATCGTCAGCGAAAACGATAGCAAATCTACAAAACATAATCATGTTCAATCTACTCATCTCAATTCTTCTACTACTAGTTAGGTAAATAAGCCTCGATGATGATTTAGGCGCGCTTCCATTGCTAACAGCGGTCATTAGTGCATCTACCTCTCAAGACGTTTGTCCAACGATTACTGTGACGACGCTTGCTCCTTCTTGCAGCTATCCACCACCGCCAGGAGCCTCATTCTGCGCCGTGCCACAATGTATAATCTTGGAGAGAGTGACTTGGCCATGCTCTTGTGTTGGCCAGTCGGTGCCGACGACAACCGTTACAGGTCCATGTACCTGTCCTACAGGTTGTGGAACTGACTCGAGCGTTGTCTATATACCATGTCCGACATCCCCGACCTCATATTCGGTGACATGTTCAAGCTCAATTGTATCAAATATGTCAACTTCAGCCAGCTCATCCACCGGGCCCACATCGAGCTCATCAACAGGAAGCATATCAATCACATCTTCAACAGGAAACCTATCAACCATAACATCAACGGGAAAATCGTCGACCGGATCATCAACGGGAACAACATCAGTGTCATCCTCAGGGCTCCCGGTTGTATCAACAAGTGGAGCAAATCGGGCTGTGGGGAACTGGGTTTTTATTTTTAGCTCATTCGGCTTGGCTTGGTTAAACATTCTATGAGGCTCGCTGTAAACAGACGTGAATGGAGGCATCACTCGCATTCTTATGTAAATGGTATGACTTGGTGCACTCCGAATTCGAATACCTTAGTGAAATCAAGCAAGATCAGGCCGTCAGGCGCAAGAGAATTTTGCTCGTCATTGAAATTCAGCAACCACCTAAAACTTGTATAAAATTCGGAATTGCGGAAGACATGCTCAGAATACACGTCTGAACAATACCTCCTCGATAAAAGCTCTTAAATCTTTTGCAGAATGGATGCTCAACACCCCCAAGCCCAGATCACGGTCCTCATATCTGGCTCTGGCACAAATCTGCAAGCTCTCATCGATGCTCAAGCTGCCGGAAAGCTTTCAGATGCAAGACTGATTCGCGTGATCTCAAACCGCAAGGATGCATTCGGCCTAAAGCGCGCCCAAATGGCTCATGTACCAACGTCTTATCACAACCTTAAAAAGTTCAAGGACGCCTATCCAGATGATGTTGACCGGGCTCGGAAGGAATACGACATCGAGCTCGCAGAACTCATCCTGAAAGACGAGCCGCACTTGGTTGTTTGTGCTGGTTGGATGCACATCTTGTCTGCTCCATTTCTGGACGCGCTGCAGAAGGCCGGTGTTGACATTATCAATCTGCATCCTGCGTTGCCCGGACAATTCAACGGAGCCAGGGCAATCGAACGGGCACACGAAGCTTTTATGAAAGGCGACATCACTGAAACTGGTCTGATGATCCACTATGTCATTCACGATGTCGATATGGGCAAGCCAATCGTAGTTAAGAAAGTGCCTTTGGAGCACCCGCGGGATGATGACGTGAAGGTCTTGGAGCAGCGGATACATGAAATTGAGCACGAGGCGATAGTCGAGGGCACCCGGATCGCGATTGAGAATTTCTGGGCAAAGCAAGGCAAAGAGCAAGCATGATATTTCCGGATTCTGATTCTAAAATGTCTTTGGTTGTGAAGTGCTGCGCTAACGCCATCGTTATGCTGAGACAGAAGAACTACCTCCGGACTCTAGTCTTCGTCGTATTTGTTGCCGCCGTAATCACCGAGCAGGATATCGTCTGGCGCAGGGCCGCGGTTGTTGCGAACTGTTCAACGAGTTAGCTGGAGCGTGAGAGATGAAGGCAGAGAACACCTACCCCATTCGGTCTCGACTCGAAGAAATATCCACATCCAGCGCCGAAAAACCTCCAAGATCTCGAGGAAGAAGATGCCACCTTCAATCTCGTTCAGATGGTCCAAGTGTGGCGAGAGTTTGACGCTCCAAGTGAATCTTAAAATGAAGTCAATGCCAATTGCGGCGTAGTATATGTTGTCGCTGATGAAAAGTCGGTTGTTTCGAAGTCCCCATGGATGCTCTGGATTATTGCGCTCCTCCTTGGAAGAGAAGATGGACAAATCCCAGTCTTTCGCTACGTCCCAGTAGAAGGAATACATAGAGTTCAGGAGCAGGAAGAACAACCATAGTCGATAGAGTCCCGTTTCACTCAGGTTGTACTTCCCTGGTTGATAGTTGCGCTGCATTGCGCTCAGAATGATGACCGGAAAGGCAGTAGCATATTTTAATGCGTTCGCCAAGTGCTGCCCTCCCCATCCAGATGACATTTTGGGACTGCTTCCCGTGTTTGCTCGTTGCACCCGCATATATTCGATGATACACTGCCTTAAACGGATCAGACTTGGTATGGCCAGTATCAGGGGAACCATGAATGTTCCGCCGCAGTTCCTGTCTGGCTTTCCGGTGGACGACTTCCCATGAGAGAAGAACATGCATATTGCAACAAACAGATCTCCCAGAGGCTTCGCATAGCTCGTTAACGCATCAGCCATGAGTATGTCACCAAACTTTCCATCCTGCGTCTGCGCAAGTCCGCCAACGCTTATCCGCCGTAGAGTCGTGAGAAATCGCCAGCGGCCCGATCCGGATATCCATGTGAAGGGTAAGAAGAAGCAGACTGCTATTATGAAGAGATAGACATTCGGTATTATTTCCCAATCCAATACAGCTTGCGCATGGCCACGTGTGGCCAATAAGAACAGAAGGAGGCATGTCGCAAGGGAGGCGGTAAGGAGTGTTGCGAGGCGATAACAGGAGAGATGATGAGATGGCGCCGCGTTTGAATTGCGGCCGGGATATCGTATCAAAGCGGGTACGTCCTGATGACAGTTAGGCATGTGTATCGAGAATCCTCAGCGCAACTAACTATCTTCAGCCAATGGAGGTATTGAAGGTTCGCGCCCCAAGCCCAGACGCCTGCGCACTAATTAGTGTATATGTAGAAAGATAATCGTAAAAGCTCATACCTAGAACTATTATCACAGCCACGCGAAAAGGTAGCGGAAGGAAAAGGCTAAAAGAATCGAGTTGCGGCTCGACGGTTGGATCTCCGTCCATTTCGTCTCAGCAATTGCGACTTTCTCAGCGGCGAAATGCTGAAAGATCCGACAGACATGGATAGTAAAGAGCGACTAAGAGTACAGGGAAAAGAATCGAATGGTGCTACTCGTAGAAGTTGAAAGGTGACGACGAATGCTCCCAACGGGCGTAAAGGGATGCATTGCGGTCCAAATATTTGCAAGGCTTCAATCGGCGCTCTTCAGGCGACAAGGCAATTAATAGCGAGATAACTCCATGATGCACCGGTATTTCAGCATAAATTAAATGATAAAAGAAAGTCTAGAGTACAGAATAGCTTCGTGTAAAAGTTGGTTGCGAACGCTTCACAATCCACAGAGCGTTGAGCTTGCGTCTAAGTCGTTATTCCGTATGCGAACGAGCTGTTCGGTTCAGAGCACGCAAAACGGAACACTTTTGGATCTTACTGCTTGAACGGTCTTCAGATGGGAGATTGATATGCGTTCTCCTATAGGTACACGCCGTCAATCATGAAAGTGACAGTGGTGCCTCACGGACTGGCCTCAGATGTCACGGATTCTTTACACTTCTGACTCAGGTCCAGACATAAGTCCACGGACTCCTTATGGACACCAGTGCTCTCCAGCGTATATCTTTTGGAGATTCGCCTTATGCCATTCTGCCCCTCTTCAAATTAAACGCTCTTTGATCTTTCAGCCACCTCCTATAGTCCCTAACACTCCCGATCTTCTCTCCATAGTAGTCTGGCACTGGATTCGCAATGGAGGACGCACTTGGGTCAACTCTGTACTTTTTGATTCGCCCATAGAATTCCTTTTCTTTCTATATTCACAGTTAACATGCCTGTCGTCAATTTTGGAACACCGAAAAGGTACTCACGGCAGCAATCTGCTGTCTAAGCTTTCTATGCCACGTATTGAACACGGCATTGCCCATGAATGGGCCTATGAGCCATCCCACCACTCCAAATGCCAGTGTCGACAAACCAAGGACGAATATGGTATCGAATCCGTAGATTTGAGCACCGAAAGCCTCAATGTCCTGTGAAGCGATGATGACGACACCTCCCGCCAAGCACACCACTGCGCACACCATAGATGATATTAAGCTGATCCGCCGTCGTTGTTTGCGCAATGCCAGGAAGCGGTTCCATGTCAGCGGTGAATCTAATTCAGGGACTCCGGACGATGGCATGCCCGCGCCCGGGGCAGCAGTGGAGTTTTGGCGTGCAAGAAAATGTGATCTGTGTGTAACGATGCGAGTTTGAGGTGATGTTCGCAGGCATCTTGAACCTCTGAAGAGGAGGGAGCATTGCTGAGGGAGGTTGCACTTTGGTTGCTTGGCAGCGGTCGAAACGCGTGCTGCCGTGCATTTAGGCGCAAATGTTCTGGATGATGCGGTACAAAGCCTTGCGGCTGTTCGGATCGGCACGGTTCGACAAAGCATTATGCTTTCTGTGGATGGGGAGGAGATGAGTCTTCTAGAAGCTTGATCTAAACCATGAGAATGTTGATGCCATGGCGTCGACTTGGCTTCGGCGTTTGAAAATCACCTCAGGCAACAACCGGGAGAAGCTATAGGGCTGAGCCTATCGCGAATTGATATTAAACTGCGATGATCACCCAAATTGGCAGAAGAAGACATGAACAAAGAATTCTATTGAATCATATATGCTGTATCCTGTAGTGGTATCAAAATCTACATTCGTGGGTTACCACTGCTGGGTCAATCACGATCTGACTGATAACTCCGACTCAATGCCAGCTGTAACAGGTCCTTCACAGCTTCAGAAGGCTCTTCCGCAATATCACTACTGATTGTATCCGCATGCTCCACAATCACCTGCTTCCATGCACTTCCAGCTAAAGCGCTGACTGCCTGGGCTCTAGATAACCGAATACGTTCCGGAAAGCTAGAGTGCTCTCCACCGAACAATATTTTGCTAACCTTGGCACCTCTTTCTGTTGAGTACACGAAATGGCTCATGCTGCTAGATGAAATCGAATGCTCTTCAAAGAAGAGCTTAATTTCTCGAAAGCAGGCGGCGTAAATATGGATGGAGTTAATCGACGTAGCCTGGATGCAGCCGTCTAGAAACTCATCACCCAGAGTTGGAAAGACTGTACCGAGTTAGCCACTGAACAACTTTCTGCATTTTCTAGGTCACTTACCGTCTCCTGGTTGCTGGTGCGGATTTAGGGCAGCCTGCATGCAGCTCAGAACAAGGGATAAGAGAGTTTCACGGGTGGTTTCAATCGTCGTGGTTCGGGCGTTATCAACATCCATCAAGTCGGGATCCGTGAGACTTTCGATGTGCTCAATGCACATAGAGAAGACCATGCTCGAGTTGTCGCGATCTCGAAGATTCCGAATGACGGCAACGAAGCCGGGCCAAGCCTCGACTTGGTAGGCCATATTGCTTCGAGAACACTCCCGCTTGGATATCTGATGTCGGTTAGGATAAATTTGAAATACTATACTTAAAGAATAGCACTGGCACGCGAAACTAAGAATTACTTACCTTTAGAAACTCGTCCTGTACTTCCGGGCGGTTCTTCCAATACCTTTGACCCTTTTCAACGAATGACTTAAAAGCTAGCATCACACTGCCTTTGCCATCCCATGATTTACCACTGAGTGCCTTACCAATCGCTGGCCACAACTTTTCTCCATCAGCAGCAGATATTCCATCCAGAGTACTGGCAAGCGCATTTGTTGCGCTCGCAATGGCCAGTGCCGCCGTATGTTTCACGTTCCATCTTGGTGAGTCCATCCATTCCTCGCTTAGGGCGATTATCTCGTGAAGATAAAGTTGTACCGCCCTTGAACCGCCAGTGTTATCTTGCCATACGTTATTGTACAGTTCCTTGATTGTATCTGCGCCGTCATGTTTGGCAATGAATATGAATGGGAGGATATCTGAGGCCAGGTTCGCGAATCGGTCCTTCGCATTCTTGGCAATTGCTTCCATAAGGACCCCAGATGTTACTCGATCGCGGTCATTCTCGGAAGTTGAGAAAATTTTCTTCGCGAACAAAACAGTTCGGAGAATTTGCTTGTCGGATGCTAACCTGGAGATATAACCGGCAGCCGTTGCGTAGGCACTGGATACCGTGTCGTTGCGGTCGACGATGTATCTTTCCAAAATCGACAGGAAGCGATCGGCGTATGGTTGGAATAGAGCGCGGTGTCTTGTGCTCAGTGAGACAACTATTCGGCTAAAAGTTACCTTTGAAGGCAGGTCTATTGCCGACTTTACTGCGCGCTCTAGTGCAGGCACCAACTTCGCAACCGTTTCGTCATCCAACATATCCAGACATCTCTCGATTGATTCGGTCCAAGGACCCATACGAAGTGCTTTAATCCGTATGTCATCGACATCTTGCTCAGTTACATCATATTCCGCTGCATGCTGGCGAAGATAATTGACCGTACCACTTTCCATGTCTGTCGACAACCCGATGAGTCGTTCAATGAGATCCGGAATTAAAGGTCGAAGCACCGTTGGACTAGCCTTCTTGATAATGTCTTGAAGTGCGCGAAGGGAAAACGCCTGTACAACATCCGTACGACTTTCCAGGCCAGAGCTGGACATTAGGAATGGAAGTACTTTGCCTAGCAAAGCAGTGGTTGTTGCTGATGACCCACTTGCTTCGAGATTTCGGACGAGAATGCTGGTGAGAACTTTGGCCAATCGAGCGGCAGCTATCTGCACCGTCGGTTTCATGTCATCCAGAACCTTGAAGCACTTTGCCCAGATATCGGAGAAGTACTGTTCGGATCGTTCAAACTGGCGGCTCTGAACCAAGTCCACAATGGCATCACATGACGCTGCTCGCACTTTCCATGATCTGGTCAATATACTACTAAGCAGATCTTGAACGATGTCATCGAAGCGCTCATCAATGAGGCCATTTGTGTCTTTGACCAGCGCTGCCCAGATGGTGTCCATCGACCGCCGGACGGTTGGATTCGGATCGAATCTGTATCGATACAGCTTAGGATATATTTTGGGATTTTCGACAAGGTATCCAATGGCGCTGGAGTCTTCGAAAACGTTGCTCAACCCAAACTTGCCGAACGTCGCGGCGCTCTTCCAAATAGCACTATTGGCTACTACGGAGAAGAAGTGATAGACAAGAGTTGGATCTCCAACTTCGGCAGCTAAACTTAGAATGTCGCCGTACGCGTTAGTAGAGCCATCTCCAGTCAACAAAGAAGAAAGATTAAAGAGCTCCGTGTCCTCTGAGACAGACTCCTGTTTTGTCGATTTGTTGCCAGTGAACGATCGGACCAGCTGACGCACAAGATCGTCCTTGACATTGCGGTCCCCTTTCTCATACACAAGACCTAGGCCTCTAGAAGCAGCTTCTTGAACGAGAGTGTTGCGATCCGAAAGGCAAGCCATGAAAGCTGCTTGGCACTGTGGTAAGCGCTGTTGTACTTCGTCTCGTTGGCCGCAGAACTGAACGAAGCATAAGAGCCAGATGACGGATGCTTTGCATAGTGAGGGTTTTGATGCGCTACAATCTGCAATTGTCCTCTCAAGCATGCGAACTAACGTTTTGTCTCTGCAGAAAGCAGTCGGAAACTGAGCATTTACGTCGAATTCCAGTTCCAACGGTTTGCAGTCCCAACTACATGCCACACAGCAGAGAGCTTCTCCAATGGCGAACTGGGCTTCTGTGTCGCGAGACTCGTGTAGTTTGTACAACGCTGCGTCGATACGTTCCAATGCTTCGGCTTCCTCGATCACGTCCTCCGAAAGTCTTATTGTTATTCGGCCGAGTGCACGTACAGCTTTCTCATTTGACTTCTCGGCAAGGGACGAAACTTTTCCAACCACACCGGAAAACTTGGATGTGCCGAGGGTGAAGGCTTTATCGCTGTCTGTGAACACGCCAAGTTCGGAGACTGCGGTCAGTGCGCCGTTCAATAGCGTTGAATCCGATGAACTGTTGATGATAGCCATCGCAACGGCGAGGAGTCTTTCGGTTTCGCCTTGCAGTGGATGTTTCTGATCTCGAAGTTGTGCTCTGCTAAGAGCCACAGACAGAGCTTCGATATAGCCGTCGATCATGTTTGTCCTCGCTCCAGTGACATTCTCCCACGAATCAACTATATTTAGCATTTTCTCCAATTCCCTGACTTGATCTTTTGTAGGCTCATCCAAAGCGGAGAAGAGGATGCCGAACGCTCGGGCAGCTGCGCGTCTGATCGTGATTTCGTTTCTGGTTAACGATTCTTTGAGAATATGGAATCGATCGGCCAGCCCACTCTTTAGAAGGATATCATCATCTGGGATCAGAGGAAGAAGCTGTGTGAACATTTCTCCTGGCCATGTAGTCTTCCAGTCGTATAGAGATCTGATTGAAGATACATCGAGTTGTAGATGACTGAACGTGCCGAAGGCGGCCTCCAGGAAGAGCTGAAACCCGTTCCAGTCACACAAAGTTGGGCGGGGTTTGTGTGTTAGAGGTTTTGATTCATATAACGATCGGATGTAGTCTTTTATCCCACGTCGAGAGGCAGAATCCTCTAAGGAAGCGATTTCCAGGTTGCGTGCCCACTCATCGTTCATGGCAATGCGAATATCAGAATGTTGTAACGCTTCGTAGAGGAAGACTGCGCGGCAGAACTGCATTGCGACGGTAAAGGTAGTAGCCGGTAGGCCAAAGAGATGCTCAATAGCGGCCGACGCTTCTGATTTTGGACTGAGCCCGTTCCGGTCAGTGAAAAACAAGCCGATCAATGCCTCGAATCTGGGGAATATTATCGAATCTTGTAAATCCATAGATTTGCTTGGTTCCTTGGGTTGTGAACTGTCGTCTCTCCATAGTGCTTGATTATCCGAGTTCAAAAGTCTAAACCAGTACGGATCCAGTCCTTTCTTACCCTCATCGCCAACTTCACGCGGATCTCCTGGAAGGCCTGCCACAGCTAGTATGTTGATCCATCTCGCTAACGGATTCGCAAATGGAAGGCATCTATTCGTAAAACGTACGGCGGCGTATCGGGTATTGCGACGAAAAGGAATCGCAGAAGAGCCAGCACCTGTATCAACATCCATATGGTGGTCCTCTGCTTGTGATGCTGCTGTGGATGAGCTCTTGACCGCGTCAGCTTCCATGAAATCGAGGAGCAGTAGTGACAGCTCTTTCTCCTTGTCCTTGTTTTGAGCGGACTCCCTTGCGAATTGTCCTACTAGATTCGACATCGACTCTGTAATCGACAAACCGATCTCCTTATCCGACAAATCATCGCGGAGAGAAGTGAAGAACCATTTGAGAAGTGCAATATCTGCTAGCTTTCTTGCTTTTGCCGCAAGGCCAATCATCTCATATGCTGACTTTCGCAAACTTTGGTCATGTCCAGGTGCCGGAGATGGCCACCCTTGACCGAGAATAAAGTTTCGAAGCAGTTCAATCAAGGGACCGGAGACTGATTGCACATCTGCTTGATCGGCATTTCGAAGATAAAAGTTCACGTAGCTGAATATTGCTGAACGGAGTCTGGACTGCTCCAATCCAGATACTGTTGGACCTGTACTCCCACCCAAGTCTCCATTAATACCGGACTCAATAATCTTCATGAATAATTGCGGATATCTTGTGCTGATTTTGCTTTTTGAAAGATACGTGAGGATTTTGACTTGTACGGCCGGTTTGGACAGCGGGTATTCAGAATACAAGTGTTCGATGATATCCACGTTGTCGAAGTTAACGTTGGAGATTGAATACTTGAGTATCTGGTCTCCTTGTTGGGCGACGTTGGAATTGCTATCCGAGGCCGCGAATAGAGCTGGCAAAAACCGTTCATCATCCCGGAAAGCTCCACTCGCAAGGAACGATAGAACCTTAAGTTTGGTGCTTGATAAATTCAAACCGATGTCGCTGCTCGGATCCCAAGCCTTTTTGTCGCCTTTCATTGTAAGAAAGGCAATGTCCTCCGATGACAGTCCTGGAGATGCAATAATAGTTTGAGTAGACAGTCGTACGCCAGTGAAAAGCATGAGTTTTGCAAATGCATTGGAGAGAGATACTGCGTCATCCCTGGTAAGTTCAAGCTGCGTCCTGAAATCATCATCCTCCTTGCTGCCCCTTGCCGGTAGTCGGTACTCTTTGAGAGCTAGTAACAAAAGGTGGAAGACGGCTGCCCGGCGTTCAAAGTCCGCTGTCAAGGTCCGGAACGCGCCACTTGCGAGGATTGGGAATATAGCGGCCTGATCGGAAATTCCCATGCGTTTGAACCCTTGCTGGGCGTACAAGAGGTCAAAGTGTATTATCAACGGCACCTTCAAATGATCCTTCATCTGCTGGAGAAGAGCAGCTACCGGAAGCTCGACAGTTTGGGGTTTGACTCGAACATTCAAATGCTGACATATTGCAATGACCTTATTTCGAACAGTCAAATGCTCAGAGGCGAGCTTAAGCAATATCGGTGCTAAGAATGTTCGAAGGTGGGTTGAGAGCTTGGCTTCGCTTTCTATCGCAGCGATTCTGAATTCTTGTCTGTTTAACAAAGCCAACTCCTGCTGCTCAGAGGATGCGGGTATCGCTGAAGAAGCCATTGGGAAGAGTTGAGAATAAGAAAGATAACTCCGGACGCCTATGACAAGGCCAGAAAGAAAGCAGGAGTATGAATGATGAAGCAAGGGCGTCCGATATCATCTCATTTTCCTTGCGTGAGAGCCATAAAGGCCGACCAAGGGATCTTAAGAAAAGTAGCGTTGAATAGGCAGTTGAGTGGTGCGCGTAACAAGATTTTTAAATGTCATACGGTCAAAACGGACGTGGTACGGATGACTTTGGTCGATACCGTAATCCTATTCGGGTGGCGTTCTCGCGTCAGGGTTCGGGTGTTTTTGACTTCAGTGTGCAGGCAAACGCAGCATCGTCATCGCCTCAGTCCAACTCATATCATCGATAATTTGAATCCCACAAGGCAGTATGGGCAAACATCTGATCGCAGCCTACATTTCTGACCAGGCTGCGCCGTCTTGAACTATTACCTGCCTCACCGGATTCATCTAGGCCATCTCAGTTTCTTTCATCCGCGTTCCAGCCTCACCTCACTCACTTCCTTCTACCCGCTTCTTGCAAATTCGCCTTCCACTCAAGCCTGCTTTCGTACCATCATCAACTTTACACTTAGCGCGCAGTACACACCCGGCTCGGGAAGTGCAAGTGCAAGTTCAAGATGGACGATTTGATCGCACAGTTCACGTCTATCTCGGGCGCTACCGCGAGCCAGGCTTCTCAGTACCTTCGACTCACCGACAATAATTTGGAGCAGGCAATCCAACTGTTCTTTGAAGACCCAAGCCTCGCCACTGGCACGCCCGAAGCTCAAACTCAGTCCGCACCTCCTCCAGTTCCCCATCACTCTCGGCCAAAGTACACTGAAGATGCCGAGGGAGTAGTGCACATTCCATCAGATGATGAGTCAGATGACTTCGAAATGCAAGACGCCGAGGAGGCTCCTGATGAGCCTTCTACTCATCAACCTCCGCCGGATACGCAAGATGACGAGGCGATAGCGAGAAGGCTGCAGGAAGAGATGTATCAAGGTGCAGGCGTTGACCCTGATGGGGTGAGAGCGCCCATCTCAAGGACAACTGAGACCCTAGTAGGGCCAAATGCGAACTGGGGAAACGATGAGGAAAATATCAATTCTATGGTAGCGGAGCAGATGCGTATTAGACAACAGCGCCTACAAGGACGTCCCGGTATCTTCAATCAACGAGATACAGTTTGGGTCGACGAAGAAGATGAGGAAAGCCGCGCACGCCAGCTGTCTATCGCAACCGGAGGAGCGTCGAACTTGTCATCAAAGTCAAACATGCTCGCAGAAATGTACCGACGGCCTTTCGAGATCATTTCGCGTCTGCCTTGGGACACAGCTCGCCAAGAAGGGCGTCAGGAAGAAAAGTGGTTGCTCGTCAACGTGCAAGATCCTTCTATATTCGACTGCCAGGTGCTGAATCGTGATATTTGGAAGAACAAGGATATCCAGGACATCATTCACGAACATTTCCTATTCTTGCAATATAATCGTGATGATCCTCGCGGCGCCAGCTACGTCCAGTATTACTTTCATGGATCATTGGAGAACCAAGACGCGTATCCCCATATCGCCATTGTCGACCCACGTACGGGAGAACAAGTCAAGGTCTGGTCGGGTACACCGATCCCGAATGCACAAGACTTTCTCATGCAGCTCTACGAGTTCTTAGACCGATACAGCCTCAAAGCTGATGCGCGCAATCCAGTCGCCAAACGAAAGGCTGAGCGCAAGGATTTCGACATTGGAAAGTTGAGTGAGGAGGAGATGCTACAGATGGCAATGGAAAACAGTCTCGCGTCGGGCGGTAGCGGCATGCCAGTGCAGGAAGATCCGGATGCCTTAACGAAGAGTATGACCTTGGACAAGGGCAAAGCCAAAGTGGAGGAAGAGGACAAAGGAGAGCCGTCGTCTACGAATGGCGAGCACGTTCTTTCCACATTTGCACGAATACCGTCTAACCGACCGCACGCCGAACCTCCGGCCGATCCTGTTACGACTACCCGAATTCAGTTCAGGTACTCCGGTGGAAGGCAGGTGCGGCGGTTCGATATCTCAGACCCCGTGCAGAGAATCTACGAATGGCTCAAGGCGTCGCCGATCGAAGGCAAGGAGGGCGTGGAGTTTGATTTGATGTTCATGGGCAAGAATCTGATTGATCTGATAGACCAATCTATTGAGGAAGCCGGGCTGAAGAATGCAACGGTAATGGTAGAGTTCTTGGGTCAAGACGAGCAGCAGGATTAAAGGAGTGACAATACCCAAGTCATAGCCAAAGCATCTAATACGGCGTTCTGGGAGATAGAGACCTTCTTGCTCGTGGCTCGGAGAGGCAGTTTCAACTTATCGGCAGATATGTAGCAACGCGGCGAGGAACCGCTGTACAGGAATTAACATCTTAGCACTTTCAAGCCTATGATTGAAATTCCGCAGTATTTATTACAATTCCGCAGTATTGCTTGACATTCCGCAGTACGGTAGTGATTCGCAGTATCCGACGGGGAGTTAACGGTACGTTAGGCTGTCATTTCGGTCGACGGCACTGTGGATTGGCTTGCCGAGCTCACGATAGGAATCCGATTGGGGCACAAGTACTAAGTGGGGTTCCACAAACACGACTCAATGCAGCAAGCCATGCATTAAGTGCCATGAACAAAAGATTACCGAGCCGGAAGGACATGTGTACTTACAGGATCCGTGCATACTGTTTATTACGAGAACCGGCTCCTCCTCAGCCGCTGTTCACGGCTGAAAGCAAAAGATCTCACGAACCATGGCACGGCGACACAAGATAGACACTCACTCCCACATTGTTCCAGACTTCTACGCCGAGGCATTAACGAAGACTGGACATGGCAAACCAGATGGAATGCCAAGAGTGCCTGTAAATTGCCTGTATACCTACCGTTCGCAGATGCTCGCTGACACGGTAATCAGATATGGTCCGAAGAAGCGCATTTGCAGATGATGGACTCGATGAACATTGAGTATTCCGTCGTATCAGTATCCAGCCCTGGTGTACATTTGACGGCAGGAGACGACGCTGCGGCAATTGACCTTTGCAGAAAATGCAACCAATTTGCAGCTGGAATGAAAAAGCGACATCCAAAGCGGTTCGGATACTTTGCGTCTTTGCCTCTGCCAGCTGTTGAGGCTTCTCTGAAGGAGATCGAGACAGCTTTCGCCGAAGGAGCAGATGGAATTGTCTTTTTAACAAATTTCCACGGCGTCTATCTCGGAGACCGAAAATTTGACCGCGTAATGGACGAACTGAATCGGCGAAAAGCGAAAATTTTCATTCATCCAACTTGTGGTTGTCTCTCCCCAGCTGGACATACAGGAGCTGGCACTGCCAACACGTTGCAAGCTAATCCACTGTTCCACGTTATGCCCAATCCTGTGGTCGAATTTCTCTTTGATACGTCTCGATGCATTGCGAACCTTTTCCTCAGTGGTACCGTAAGACGATGCCCAGATATCACATGGCTGATCTCACATATGGGTGGCTCGCTGGCGCCGATTGTCTCACGATTCGCTGCATTCGCTCCGCTCGTAGGAGATCCACAGTATATTAGGGATGATCTTTCTGAGGATGAAGTTGTGGAGATCTTCAACCAGCGATTCTTTTTCGATATGGCAGGATGGTCTTTCCCGAGACAATGGAAAATGCTCACGTACGGTTTGGGCATTGGATTTGATCGTATTACTTATGGAAGCGATTTTCCATTCACCAATGCGATGGCTGTGGCTGCCTTTGGGGATAAGATGGATGAAGGCGTGAAGGAATGGAAGGAACGGGTTACTGAAGACACATATTACGCAAATGCGGCAAAGCTCTTTGGACTGGCTGGAGTCGATAAATCAGATAGAAAGGCAGTACTCTGATTGTAAGCTATCAAGTAGTCATTGCGATTGAATGGACGAACAGGCTTTGTAAATCTACCTAGCAGTTGCACCTGAAGGAGCTTAAACCTTCAAGCCAACAGTTCGTCGTCGATACAGAGGTATGCGATGTATACTCCGTACGTCGTGTCTTTTAACTACGTCCAAACCAAGCCCAGGCTAATCCAGAAGGTTAGGTCTCCAGTTTGATCTGTTCCAGCTTCAGCTTGGATTAAACTTTATGATATGTTAAAATAAGGTTGCAGCGACGGCTCATCAAGGCGAAGAAAGCTGTAAGCATAGGGTAGTTCCCGTAGTGATGTTCCAATCCGTACTCTACGACCCCCACGCAGATCCCCACCAGTCTTCGACCTCAGCTCCAGCAAGCTCTGCAATTGCAATCAACTTCCAACGCACGTCTGCAATTGCCTTACGGCCACCTCCTCCTTCGTCCAATTGTCCTCCTATTCTTCTCTGCTGGCCATTTATTATGTTGTCTCGAGCTGTCAGGCCTGTGGCCTCGGCACTTCCACTACGCCATGCCACCCGATCTATGGCAACGGTACAATCCGACATCTTCAAGCCCACCAAATTCGGCGGCAAATATACCGTCACTCTGATTCCCGGTGATGGCATCGGTGCCGAAGTCTCGGAGTCCGTGAAGGAAATATTTAAAGCAGACAATGTCCCAATCGAGTGGGAGCAAGTCAATGTTTCGGGCATAGAGAGCGGCAACAAACACGCTGAAGAGCTTTTCCGTGAATCCATTGCCTCGCTAAAGCGCAACAAACTCGGTCTGAAGGGTATTCTGCACACTCCTATGGAACGTTCCGGTCACCAGTCATTCAATGTCGCCCTCCGTCAAGAATTGGATATCTACGCCTCGATTGTCCTTATCAAGAACATACCCGGCTACGAGACTCGTCACAAAAATGTTGATCTGTGCATCATCCGCGAGAATACCGAAGGCGAATATTCAGGACTTGAACATCAGTCGGTCGCTGGCGTTGTTGAGTCGCTCAAAATCATCACAAGGGCAAAGTCAGAGCGTATCGCAAAGTTCGCCTTTGCCTTTGCCTTGGCAAACAACAGGAAGAAGGTTACCTGTATACACAAGGCCAATATTATGAAACTTGCCGATGGTCTGTTCCGTAACACATTCAAGAAGGTCGCGGAAGATTACCCAACTTTGGAGACCAACGACATGATCGTTGACAACGCCTCCATGCAGTGCGTATCACGGCCGCAACAGTTCGACGTCATGGTCATGCCCAACTTGTATGGTGGTATTCTTTCTAACATCGGAGCTGGACTTGTTGGTGGACCAGGTATTGTGCCGGGCTGCAATATGGGTCGGGAAGTTGCCGTCTTCGAACCCGGTTGCCGCCACGTCGGTCTGGACATCAAAGGTAAAGATCAAGCAAATCCCACAGCTCTCATTCTCTCCGCTTCCATGCTCCTGCGTCATGTGGGTCTTGATGAGCATGCAAACCGCATATCCAAAGCTGTGTACGATGTTATCGGAGGAGGCAAGACAAGAACTCGAGACATGGGCGGTAACGCAACCACACATGAATTCACTCGAGCAGTTCTGGAGAAGATGGGAGAGGCATGATGGATGTGAATACGGCTATGGTATTGCCATTGTACGAGTCTGGCTTTGCATGTACTGCTTTTTTGTAGCCTTCAAATAAGCGAACTTGAGAGTTGAAATGAAATTTCTTTATAACAGAGCAGTCTCTTTCCACCGCTGTCCTTCCTGTCGTCGCTGCAGTATTGCATGAACGCAGTTGGTACAATATTCCGCGTAAACGCTCGAATCACGCTAGATAATTCAAATCCACATTTCCATGTACAATGCCAAAGTAACTTCTCACCGTCAATGCCTTGCAAAATTCAAGATAGCGTAGGTATCTCAGCCCATTGAAACGCCATAACACCTCTTCACTGAGAATCGATCATTTTGATTCCCTGTTACTCTTGTCCCTAACCTCACTGCCTGGTTGTCCGAGAGGGAAAGAATAGCTTTACTAACTCGAATACGGCCCCTCCGCAGAGGACAAATACTAACAAAACTGCAGAGCAGAATTAGCCAAGCATTTGCGGAAAGTCGGCAGCAAACATACTGAACACCCACTTCGGAATGGGAGCTTTCTCGGTGTCGCGTTTCTTCACCACGGGCTTTCCCCGCTTCTCCTCTTCAGATTTTGCGAATTTGGCATTTGCACGGCGCTGAGCTGGTGTCTGAGCCTGGATGTCCTTCTGTTAATGAATGGGTCCGGTGACGGAGCTGCAGTGCTTACCATTATGTCTAGAAGAGAGATCGGAACTCGTGAAGTTCTACCGAATGAGGGAGAGGTTTGCTAGAATAAGAATGCGGAAGAGGGAAGTAGCGACGTGATGGTTAACGGAAAAGCGAATTACAGCGTGTTTATGAGCAGTCTGACTTTGCTGTTCTGTCGACGTTTCCTTAACTGCGATCCGCGAAAATGTTGGCTGGACCCTGAAATTCGAAGCTCCGCCTGCTGGCTTAGCCCTGGTTGCCGGTTTTTCAGACACCATCATCTCAAGAACACATCTCCTCAGAACCTTCGCGAACGTCATGCTGCCTAGAAGGATTCGAATCATCTCATCACAGTCATTGCGATGGCCATTGCGGACACGCGACACGTTGTTCATCGCACAGCGTCGATGGCAATCCTCCCAACCAAGTTACGAACCTCCGCGTCCTCCGCCAGCCGAACAAGCTTCGAACCCTCATGTACCTCTTCCTTCCATCTTCGCGCCACGCTCATGTGCTTACATTATGCTTTAGAGCGATTACTATAAATCTTGGGGCATCCCGTTCGCAAAACTCTTCCTTGGCGCGATACTGACCTTCCAGGTCATATACTGGTCGTGGTTAAAACTTGAAAGCTTAGAGTTGAAGCATGATCGAGAAGGTTGGTCTATCATCAAATGGAATCGGGAGATGCGTTGTAATTGACTTTGTTACAGCGCAGATTAAGAGCCTCGAAGCTAAAGTGGAAGAGCTTAAGGCGACAGAGTCACCGCGAAAGAGTTGACTTCATGCCACTTTGAGCGAAGAGATCAGGGCCGTTAACGAATTGAGCCATGCAAGGAGAAGGCTAGAGAGAGTCAATAAAGCTAACGCGGCCGATAAGTGCATGCAGAATTCATCAGCAAGCGCTCGACACTCTGCAAATCCAAGTACACTGAGTCGGACAGAAATGTTGCTTCGACAAATACATGCATGTTGAATTGCATCACAATGCCTAGAATGATGTGGTTCATATTCGAAACATGCAGCTTTGAAACTCTTTGAAGAGTCCTGCTTGGGCTGATTGGTGTTAAAGCGTGAAATGTACACAGGAAGAGTTGCTCGGTCGTAGAACTGCACAAACTGGTTGGCTAAGAACAAGGCTAATCCGAATCTCCTCTTTGGAAAGATGCGAATTGAGCCTCAAGATCAAAGAAATATTCTATTCATTATCCTATCTACTCTTTTCAAAGTCACGAAGTATGTTTGCACACCGTCCAATGTGAAACTCCTGGCCCACGGGTATCGATCTTCAAAACACGCACTTTGGCTAACCGGTGCTCCCACTAACGGCCTGAGCCAGCACCTTCGCAGCCAAATCGCTAAGCAGCCTTGCCTTCTCCGCCTGCGGCAGCTCCTGAAACACCGCGTAGACACTCTTGCCCCTCGCATCCCTGATCGCACCGAGCCGATTCCCGGCCACCGCGCCGGCCACCGCGCCCGCAAAGTTAGCAACGATGAAGCCCATGGCGCCGCCACTGACGCCGCCTACGATGGCCCAGAACTTGCCCGTCGGCGTCGCGCCGCGGCCCTCCGCCAGGCCTTCGTCGCGCAGCATCTCCTCGAACGCGCCGCCGAACTGGGCGTCGGCGCGCCGCTCCTCCGCGCGCTCTGACCCCGCGCCGCCGAAAAACCCGCTCCATGGGAATGTGCCTGGTGGCGGCCGCGGGATCTCCTCGTCGGCGGTCTCGTCGTCCGCGCCGCTCGACGCCCCGCTGTGGAAGGCCCGCGCCGCGTCGTAGTCTCGCCGCCTGGTGGCATCTGACAACGTGAAGTAGGCGTCGTTGATCTGCTGGAACTTCTTGGTGCGGGCGGCGCGCTCGGGTGAGTCCGCCGCCACGCGGTCCGGGTGGTGTTTCAGCGCTTGCCGCTTGTACGCTTCGCGGATCTGGGGCTGCGTTGCTTGAGGCGGGATTTCGAGGACTTTGTAGTAGTCGACCGGAGGAGATGCATCTTGAAGGTGCGGTAAGTCGTTGATCTGTCTGTAGAATGCATAAAATATGGGTTTACATACTCGCCATGTTGTGTTCTTACAACGAGCAGCTTCGAGAAAAGAGGTAGAAGGAAGGGCTCAATGGTGTTGAAGAGCTACGAATTACTTATGGCAGCGGTAAAGAGGGACAGAAACCAAAAGGAGACGCTGAGGAAAGGTCGAGAACCTTGTATATAAGTAGATCTTTCTTGTGTACAAAGACGAGGCTGAAATGAAGAGCAAGAATGGTCTGCCATCTGGCTTCAAGTCCAGATGACGTACGACAGAACAGCTCAGGTACAAATTTCTGGCGAATAGCTCCAAGGCAGCAAGGAGTCAAGGCCATAAAGAGCCTCCCGACGAACCCTGAAGATCCTTGACCGTTTGCAGCTGAGAAGTTCGCATCCCAGCCCGCAAACCCCTAGCAAAAAGGCGCAACCCCAGCAAAAGGCCAACCCCCCAATTTAGCGGTGAAGCCGCATTCAATCCATCTCTTATAACTCCTTCTTCTTTCACCTTGTGTTCGCCAACATCCAATTCATTCGGCGCACCTGCAATTGAGCCTCAGTTCACGAACTCCTCCAGACCTCCCTTCCCGCAGGGTTCAGCGCCATCAGCGCAGCAAAGCAGCTTCAGCACTTCCTCAGCTCCCCAAAACCTCAGCTCTACCGATCCGCCCAACCTCCGCAACAGCAGTGATGCCATCGTGGTTCGGTCTCGGAGGCAGCTCGTCGCACAGCCGGCGCTCCTCGTGGGTGCGGCCGCACAGCAGCAGCTCGCGCTCGCACTCGCACCGCGAGCGCAGCCCCAGCGGCTCGTCGTACTACAAGCGGCGGCCGCGCGACGGCTACATCGCGCGGCTGGTCGAGAAGCTCAAGCACCTGTTCCGCGAGCTGTGGTACTACTTCCGCCGCAACCCGGGCAAGGTCTTTGTCTTCGTCATCATGCCCCTCATCAGCGGCGGCGTGCTCGCGGGCTTCGCGCGCCAGTTCGGCATCAAGCTGCCGTCCTTCCTTATGGGTAGCGCTGCCGCTCGTGCTGGTGGCGGATACTATGGTAGCGCGGGCTACGGTGGTGCTGCTGAAGGTCTTGGTGGAATGACGGAGGGTCTTGGTGGCTTGGGTAAGATGGCTATGGGTATGAGCGGCGCTGGCGGACTTGGAAGCTTGATGAGCATTGCGAAGAATTTCATGTGACCTGAATGGAAAAGAGACCGGACGGTGACTTGATAGAGGATATGTTTGTGTTTGTTGAAACGGCGATTGAGCATCTGGAAACTTTAGCCTTTGCTGTGGCCATCTTCTTGTACGGCGCGGACATTATAGGCTTTCAGCAAAGGTGGATGGTTGGACCATTTCACGCCCTAATGACTTCAAACGGACTCTAAACGCAAGACTTCGATTGTTCAGATATCCAATCTGTATCTTGCCAAATAAATGAAAGCTTTCACTTCTTCAGAACCAGGATAGCAACCCCATGGTTTCGTGGCTAGGTTAACAGTCATGATATTGTGCAATACGATGCTCTATGGCTTTCATTACTCTACCTCAGCAGGACCACTCATATCAACGTCCCTCCGCTTCTTCTTCTTCGGTTTTACGGTTGGCTCCGTACCCTCAACGTTCTCAGTGACATCAGCAGCAGGCTTCTTCTTTTTCTTCTTCTTGACAGGCGGCGTCCCACCCTCCTCCTCAACCGGCCGCGCCTCCGCCTCCGCCGCCGCACCCTCCGCCACAGCAGTCGGCCTGCCCTTCTTCTTCCTGCGCTTGACCACAACGCCCTCCTCCGCGGCGACGACGCGCTCGCGCGCGCGCTGCATTTCGAGCCTCAGGCGCTCGACCTCGCGCAGCGCGCGCTCCTCCTCCAGCCGCTGCTCGAGGTCGAGCGGGGCGCCGCCGCCGCGCGGGCCCTCCTCCAGCGAGAGCCCGCCCAGCCCGGAGCTGTCGACCAGCAGCAGCGGGCGGTGGGCAGCGGCGCGCGGCGGCCGCCGCCGCACGCCGCTGTCCGACGCGTAGCTGGCGTCGTCAGGCCCGCCGAGCGTCTCGTCGCCCAGGACCTCGACGCGCTTTGCGCGGCGCCGCGGCGACGCCGCCTGCGGAGTGCGTGGCCGCGACGATGCATTGCCCGCGCCGTCGCCCCGCAGGTCCAGCGTCATGATCGGGATCGCGTCGATGTCCAGGTCGGCGCCGTTCGCGCCGCTGATGATGCTGTGGATCTTGGCGCTCGGCGGCGCGCTCGGCTCCGCGATGTAGAACGGGTCGTCTTTCTGGCGCTCTGCCCGCTCTGCTCTACGTCGTGCGCGCTCTTCGGAGTCGAGTGCGTCGGCTTCGCTCGAGGCTTGGTATGAGGTGGGTTCGGATGAGCGGGCTGCCGCGTCTAGGCGTTCGGCCGCTGATTCGATGTATGTGTGATCCACACTCAGTTGGATGTAAAAGGTGTCAAACTCGTCTGGCTCCAAATTTGACAGCCTTTCTGCTTCAGCATCAATCAAAAGCGTCTCCAGGTGTTGGTTGATGGGTACGTCAAGGTCAAAGTCGTCTGGCAACGGTACTTTTCGCTGCGCTCCTGGAGCAACGGGATTGAGTTCCATGCCTGAGAATAGTGATGGAAGAGCTTGCGTGAGGAGCAGTGGTGGTTCGGCATACTCGCCATCAGAGGCGACCGGTTGTGATGACGCCGCTTCGGAGCAAAGCTTGAGGAGTTCTAAGTACTCCACCGCGCGTTCTTGTACGTCGAGATCAGGATGTGAAGCCAGAGGTTCGAAGAAGTAGATGATTCGCGCCATCAAAAGAGTCAAATGCGTCTTTCGTTGAGGAGACCAAGACTTGTCCTGATGGCTCGACAGTTTGGAGAATAGTTTGAGTATGGAGTGCAGGTAAATCGATAGAATGTGTGCGGGCAGATGTGCACTCGAAGGGTCGAGGAGAGAGTTCAAGACTCCTTCAGGATTTGGAACAAAATCCGCATATTCGCCCGTAATCCAGGCAGCTGCTTCAAGGACTCCTTGTCCACCGTTGGCGAATTGCGGGAAAAACTGATCTCGTTTGTCGATGAGAATCAAATCTTGAGCTGCGGCAGTAGCTTCCGGACGCAAAGCTTTGACTCGAACTGCAACATTACGAAGCTCGCTGCCGATATCATATGATATGTCGCGCTCCGTCAAAGAGCTAGAGTCCGTTGTTTGCGCAGTACTACTGGCAGCAGTCGATACCGAAGGACATGACCGAACTAGCTGGACTAGAACGTCGATGTACCATTCAAAGTCGGTTATATTCGCATACATATCCCGTGAGCACATTTCCAAGATTGCCCGAAGAACCTTTATCCTATAATCCTCAGGAAGGGGTGGTGGAGCATCCGATCGGTTCTCATCTTTCCGCAATGCCTCCTCCATATCTTCATCATCGGAATCAGCAGCAGGTTCAACGCCTAGGTGCGCAGCTCTAATGATTGACGGATCATCTGATGATGGTACCGCTTGAGCCGTTTTGAGTTGCGTCAGCAGCCGCTCAACGATTGTTACCACGTTGTCGACATTGACCATTCCTATGACCAAATCGAGTGCACGGTTACGAATCGAAATATCGTCATCGTCTATACACTCCAGAATGACGTCCTGGTGCATCTCGACCAGATGCGAGTGAGAGGCCACGATTTTCTGGAATGCCAGAAGTGCCACGTACTTCAAGTTTGGATCGTCTTCGACTACGAGCATGCTCCGAAGCTTGCCTGTACATAACCTAGCTATCTCTTCACCCTCATTCATCCCTTGGGCTCCATCAAGAATGCCGCCTTGAATGATGCCATTGATACACTCGTAGAGTAGCGACATCGCGGGTGTTGTTTTAATTATGTTCGTTAGCGGTGGTAGAAGCTTCTTGATCAGACGTGGTTCCACCGGCGTAAGCGTGGCGAAGAGCTTGATAAGTTTTATTGCCATCCAGTTATCTCCACCTGCGATGAGAAGGTCGAAAAGCCTTGGTGCTAACGGAAGGAAGTCCTGTGGTCGTCTCCAGCCAAGCTCACAAACCACATTCACTATAGCCGATGTCACACCGGGATCTTCAGCCTCGTCCTGAAGCCGCTCCTTAATTTTGGGCCATGCTGGTCTCAGAGTTTCGGGATAGACCAAGGCTAAGCGGTACAGTGTGACTATTGTCTTCTTACGGATGGCAGGTTGCGAATGGGTTAGCCTTGGTAGCAGGTCGGACAGCAAAGAGTTAGCCATGGAAGGATTGATGACATGCGGGATCGCTATGAGCGGTAGCGATATAATTGTTGGCGATGCAGAGGTTAGATCCTTCTTCAAGAGGTTCTCCGCCAGCATGAGGACATCGGTATCTGGGCGGAAACTTTGTACTGCACCGAGATAGCCTATCTTCTTCTGGCCATAGTTCTGCGCAGACATGACCTCAAGGACGTTGAAAGCTGCCCACGACATGTCATAGCCGAACATTTCGAGGTATGTGAGCTTCAGAAGCGCGGTAGCCTTCATGTTCATGTCCTGGCTCCTGATCTCTTTCCTACATTCCCGCAGCGCATCTTGTATGTATGCTCTCTCGTTGCCCTTGTGGCTTCGCAGTCCACGGATAAGGTCGTACAGAGACTTCTCGAACATGGTGAAGGTTAAGATCGGTGAGTGACGTCTAGTATTTCTGAAAAGCAAGCATTGCGCCTCGCAGGCGGCGCAGAAGATGGCTAGCCCAGTTCTAGGATTTTACCATATGTAGTTATGATTTGAGAATGTGCTTATTTCGGATCTCTTGCCTGTCTACCTAGTTTCAGAGGAGAGGCGAAAATCAGGCGGAGCGGTTTCGGAGTGCAGTGGGCAGTGAAGATCGAAAGGTTGGCGAACTGTCGTGTTGAGCTATATAGCAAGCAGCGGAAGTTCCGTATGTTGCAATTCGTCAACTCTACAACTAAAAACGTTGACAGCTCGGCCATTCACGATCACACAAAGAACTCCCGTTACAAATGCCTCGATAGCAACAGTCGAAGACGTCAAATTCTCGATAATCCTCAATAATCAGTGAAAGCTACGAGTTCCTCGAATACGCCCACAATGTCTCTCGATCTCATTCACCCACCTCCGAACGTGTCTCCTAAGCAAGCACTCTCTACATCTCAGCTCGCGACACAGATCAACAAAAATGCCCCGTCAAAGCCATTGCCATGGCCACTTTCTTTACTCTCCTTCCACGACACAGAAGAGACATGGGCAACCTACGAAAACCTGTACTTGGCGTGTTTGAGGACTGGAGATGACAAAACTGCCAGAGCCATTCTAGACAGATTGATTGCAAGATTCGGTGATCGGAATGAGAGAGTTATGGCATATCAAGCTATGTACGCCGAAGCACGTACGGATGGCGAGCAAAATCAGAGACTTTTGCTAAGGGATCTGTCGCAGCTTGTAGACTCAGACCCTACCAACATCCCAGTCCAAAAGAGAAGGATAGCACTGCTTAAAGCTATGGGAAGGCCAACAGAAGCGGTACAGAGGCTAGTGGACTTGCTACAAGTCAGTCCCACAGATGCTGAGGCATGGTCGGAGTTGGCAGAGTTATACCTCGCGCAAAATTCGTACGACCAGGCGATATTCTCTCTAGAAGAAGTTCTGCTTATCTGCCCAAATGCATGGAACATGCATGCTCGGCTGGGCGAGGTAATTTTCATGTCCACCATAGCTGCAGCATCGAACAATACTGTAGAGGTTGCACGAGGTTTTGCGGAAGCCATGCGGCGGTTCTGCAGGAGCATCGAACTGTGTAACAACTACTTGCGCGGATACTATGGACTCAAGCTTACCACCAAGAAGCTGTTGGAAGTCCTTCCGCAGGCGTCCAAATCAAAAGACAGGGACAGCTCAGACTTCGCGTACTCCGACCTTCCCCTTCCATACTTGGAAACGGTACAGAGATTGGAGGTCTTGGCTACCGAGAAGCTGTCGGAAATCATCCGCACAGGAACCAAAGATGGAGCAGATGGAGATGGGTATGATGAATCAGAACTCATAGCAGCAAGGGAGTTGTTGAACAGGGACGGAAAGACGCAGCGGTAGTAATTTCCCAGGAATTTTCGACTGTACGATACCTTGAAGCAGTGAGCAAATAATCAGATACAGGTGTCAAAGTTTCTTAAGCAGCTACATAGAAATGTGACGTGCAACAAGGCGAACCTTTGCTGTGCTGCTGATGGCCAAGGTTATGGCCGAATGCGGATGGCTTGACTTCGCTACCACCTTTGTCTCGTAGCAGAAACAGAGTATTTATGTCAACCGACTCGCAACCCAACTTGTCTTTCGCAACGTACTCTTCAGGCAATGGCGCCGTTTGTCGACCTAGTGACGGATACTCAGCTTGGTTCTGTCATCGCCGTGGCAGATCAGGCGTGTCAATATGCCCTCGCCCTCCTTGAACTGATCGAATCTCATCCGTCCACAACCGACGATTCCAACTCTCTCGTCGATGAGTCCGCCGAACAAGAGTGTAGCGCTTTGCAGAACAAGCTTGCCTACACGCTCGCTATAGTGCGAAAGGGTCACCGTGATGCGGCCCTCGAAGTCCGTGAAACAAAGCAAGCAACGGCAGATGCACGACACGAAATCGACGCGCTGCACCTTCACCTTCAAAACTTGCTATACGAAGAGCGCCATCTCATGGGTGAGATTCACGCTGCGGAATCCTACGACCACAAATACACTTCGCTACCATTAATGCCGCTACCCGAATTCATCGCGCTATTCCCTGACTACGCAGAGAAGTCTGAACACGAGGTGATGATCGGACGCATTGAACACGAGCACAAAGTGCGAATTGAGATGGAAGGTCGGCGTCAGGAATTGCTCAAAAGAAAGCAAGAATTGGTTAAAGAAAACCAAAAGAGAAAGGAGAGGATGGATAAGTTGGTTATCGACGTTGAGAAGTTCACCCAAGCCGCGGAACCTATCGAGAAAGCATTCAACGAGGATATCTAGCCACTTCATCGACGATATGGAGTTTCTACGATCTTCCGGCTTATGCTAGGCTTCTTCAAAAGCACAGAGAAGATGCAGATGGCATAGATCTACTACCTATCACATGCCACCCGGCGATGCATGACGGCTTTTATGCCTAGTCGTGGAGAAATTCTCGAATACGACGCCATTTATATTGGAACTCGATCTGAACATGCTGGCTTAGCTCAGCCCTGTACCGTCGGATCATCTCCCCTGAAGCGGTACACGACTTCTCCGAAGCTATCTCCAGGAAATACATACAGCCACACCAGGTCCTCGCTGACTCCGCCAATATTTCTGATACCATGCTCCGCGTCTCCTGGGATATATACAACGCCTCCCTTCTCCACCTCGAACTTCTTGCCGTCTATTTCCATCAATCCGCGTCCGGAGATGATGTGGTATATCTCGGGTTGCTTGTGTCGATGGGCGCACAAGTATCCCTCCTCCGACCCTGAGGAATTCGCTTTGGCTGGACAGGTCGCAATTCCTGCTATGAGAGCAGAGCTTTGCGTATCGGGAGCTGAGACTAAAGTGCGCCATTCCACGATTCCTCGGCTGCTATCGGGAAACGATTCAGTTCGCTTGGAGTTAATGAAGGATGGTAGAAGGACTAATGGCAGTGCTGGGGGTATATCGGTCGTCTGAGGTGGTTCCTTTGGACCTTTCCTCGCGAATGTGCCCAGGAATGAGTTCCATATAGCAGAGATCCTAGAGGCCATGTTTGGAGTCTCGTATAGTGCCCAAGTCCTTCACGGCTTTCGTTTGTGATGAATACAGACGGCCAGGAATCCGTCTGCCATCTTACAACTTAACCAGCATTTAGTTGTATCATCATAGAATTTAGAGCATACGGTATATAGGTACACAATAGGTGCTATATTCCGTGCATGTCGTCGACGTGCTAGGATTCGGGACTCGTTTTCCCCAAATGGACTTATCAAAGCATTCCCTACTCCGCGATATGGTCTTGAGCTTCCACCCCGGACTGCAGCTTTCGAGTAGTAAACCACGAGCTACGAACAATATCCTTGATGGCATGACATTGATAGCATCGTTAAGGTAAATACATTAGTTGAACAAAGCTATATCAACAAGGACCTAGGGTATCATCATGCAAAGATTCCAGCAATATGCTAACGCACCATGTAACATATGTACCAAAGCGCTCTCGTCTTCTTCCTCATTCCATATATCAATGGAATTCTGTAGGGAATGCTTCACAGGAATTACGGCGCCGCCGCTGCCTTCATAGCAAGCACATCATTGATCAAACCTTCACCCTCTTCACGGCCTAGCTTAATGTCGGCAAGGCGGCCCATAGATTCCTGCTTCAACCGTCCGTCTTCAGCAGCTTTCTCCTTCTTCAAGTTTTCGAATACATCCGCTGCAGCGCCTTCCAACTTGGCACTAGCAAGGGATACTTCATACTCCGTGTCGTTGAGATCCATCTCCACGAGATCGAAATGTTGCATGAGCAGAGTCGAACTATTCTCGATGTCAAGCAGAACCTGTTTGGCCCTTCTCAGCAGTTCTTCCCTTTCTTTCAATTCCTGCTCACTGAGATCCATGTTCTTGTCATCTTTAATCGACTGCACTGCTGACAACAGCGAATTGGTGAACTTTTTGTTCTGATCCAGACCCTTCAATACTGCTTTTTTGACGCTCTCCCACACGACCCTGGCTCGCTCAACTGTCTCCACCTTCATTTTTACATCGGTTCTCTTTTCCGTTACCTCGAAGTGTTTTTCGAGCCTCTTCATTGCTGGAATGTCGCCTTTAGCATAGAGAGGTTTCGTCTCAGAACGTTTGTACTTCCGATCTCTCTCTCTGATTGCGTCGCCAGTCTTCGCGTAACGCGATTCCAGTGCTTGGTGGACCTGCAAAAACGTGGTGATAGCCTCGCCGACATCGACAACGACATCACCATCTCTCCTCACAAGCGCCTGACGGCCGGCGCAGCCCTTCTCGACGGCCTCCGCAGCCGCGCGCTCAAGCTCCAAGAGCGCCGCGGTCTCGCGGTCGAGGCGGGCCCACACCTCACCAAAGACCTGCGCGGCGTAGAGGTCGTACTCGAGCTTCTCCTCGCGGGCCTCCTTGTCGCGCTCGTCGTCCTTGGCCTGCTCCTCGAGCACGCTGATGTCCTCGTAGCCGATGTCGCCGGCGTCGAATAGGTCGTTGGAGTGCTGCTCCACCGCCGCCAGCCGCTCGCGCCGCTCCTTCGCCAGCCGCTCGCGCGTCGCCGACGCCGTCCGCTCCCACGCCTTCGTCACCTGCCCGATCCACGAGAAGTCCGGCGCTAGCCCTGCTAGCCCCTTTTGGATTGCTGCGAGCTGCGGCGGGGCTGTGGCTTGCGCTGGTGGTGCCGCTGGAGGCAAAATGGCTGCTAGCTGGCCTAGGGCGCCCAGAACACCTGCCGGCGCTGGAGAGTCTCCGTGGTGGAGTTGGCCGGGCTGCTGTGGCGTTGGAGTTTTGGGTCTCAAAGGTTGCGGGATCATGAATGGGTCTTTGAACTCCAAATTTGAACTAGTAGATTGAGGAGTGTCTTCGAAATGTGTCTCCTCATGTGCGTGTGAAGTTTCCAGTGTGGGAATGGAAGGCGCCGATGCGGCAGGACGAATTACGGGCCGCTGTTCACCTTTGATTTTAGGTAAGCTTGGAGAACTGATACTGGCTGCCGAAGGCCGATATACAAAGGGTTTGTAGGCCGGTTGATCGTTATTGATTGCGGGACGATTGCCATTCTGTGGTGCGTTTGGATCGCCGGAACGGTCACTGGAAACCGATTCTTCTCGCCTATAAGGCTTGTACGTGTTTGATGGTTCTGAAAACGTACGTTGTGCGTCAGTTGTCGTGCTAGAAGTTGCACTGCCAGCAGCTTTGTTATCACTTGACGACGGTCGCGATGTAGAATCTGATGCTCGATGGACGACAGGTCTACCCCCAGGGCTGTATTGATCAGGTTCAACCACTACGTAATCCGGAGGCGTCGATTTAACCTTCGGCTGAGGGTTCGGCTCTCGAGGCGGAGATGCTGGCTGCTGCGGGAAGCCTTTCGGTTCACCACTAGGTCCGAAAGGCAGATCAACTCCTCGTAAACGCGATTCGGAGTTGACGAAGTCGATGAATACTTTCAGTTTATCGTGCACTGCTGGAGCACTAGCTTCAGCGCGAAGTGCCTGTTCGAATCGTTGGAGTGATCCTTGGAACCACGGATCCAATGCTGGTGCAGCTTTAGCTACGGCCTCTGCAGCTTTAGCTACAGCCTCTGCAGCCTTTACAGCCTCTGCAGCCTTAGCCTTTTCCTCCTCGAGTTGCTTATCGAGGTCATGGTATTTCTGCTTCTGCTCATCTAATTGCGTACGCAATGAATCCACTTCAGCTTTTGTTGCAGTAATCATCTCTTCGTTCCCATGAATTTGCAACTTGAGACCATCTCTTTCGCCATCGAATGATTTCTGTGCTGCCTCAGCTGCGGCTTGAGCTTCATCGAGTTTCTTCTGTAATGCCTCTTGTTCGCTTCCATGTTGTTCACGCGCCTTAGAGAGAGCGGTTTGAGCCTCTGTCAACTTGAACTGGAAACGATCTTTTTGATGATGAAGGTCATCTTTCGCAATTGCATGAGCAGCGTTCGTTGCAACAATCTGTTTTTGAAGTTCGGTTATTTCATTACGAGCTTTGCGAGCATTCGAAGCTTCTTTATCTGCAACTTTCTGTGTTTCGTCCAACTTTTGCTTTAATATTCCGACGGATTTCACATGGCCGTTGATAGTGGCTTGCAAACTATCCAATTTTTGCTGCAATTCCTGTACAGTCGCATTATGTTGGTCAACAGGAATGAAACGTCCTGGATCCGGAGCTTGTTCTTGCGGCTGCTCAACAGGGACCGAGACGAAGCTATCATCAACAGCGAACGACTGAGGTACCGAAGAAGAACCATCATCAACAACGAACGACTGAGGTACCGAAGAAGAGCTATCATTGACAATGAAAGACTGTGGAGCGGACTCAACCTTTGGTTGGCTGTGTTCACCATCTGCTGTGGATGCAGGTGAGACTTGATCATTCGCTTGAGGAATGGGTTGTGCTTGAAGTTGCGGTTGCCTCACAGCCATGGTCGGAGTCTGCACTGCAGGTGGAGGATGACCTTGCTGAGCCGCCTGGCCTGGTTGAGGTTTGAAGCCAACTGGGGTGCTACGAGGTGATGGCTCATGGGATTGTCGGGATTCATCGACAGGTAGTTTGCCATCATTATGAGCAGTCAACTGCTGATCGGTCGGTCGCACCTCTGCAGTAGATGGAGATGTTTCCGATGGTAACTCCACAACGTGAGTAGCTTGAGTTTCAGGAACACCCGTGTTCCCTACCTTAGACCCGTACATTGCTGTATCATCGATCTCCTCAGGTCCAGCACCGTAGTATTCCCAGTCTCCGGGCCCGCCAAATCCCAATGCAGATGCACTCGCAGCACCAACGCCGGGCGACATCGCAGGGCGCTTTTCGGACAAGGGAGGTGAACCTAAAATGTCAGAGGCGGAAATTGAGTCTCTTGAAATCATCGAAGCAGTACGAGACAGGTCACCAGAGAGGCTGAATCGCGCATCTTCAGTTCGATCTGAGCCGACGCTTTGTCGTTGGAGAGGTGAGACAGGTTCACCATGTTGTTCAGGTGAATGCTCCTGCGGTCTCACCTGAGGTGGCCGAGAGAATTGGTCTACAGCAGCGGCCTGGCTAGGCATGCCTGATGGAGGCCTATATGTCGATGAAGGTTGTGAAGACCCGAGGGACTGACTGTAGGAGTAGTGGCGGCCGTATGGATCGTCAACATTTTGAACGTATTGTAATTGCTGTTGAGTTGGAGTTGAGGTTGCCGGCCTTGCAGGTGCCGAACTTCCGGCATTCCACGCGGGTACACTTCCTGGCCTTGGAGTTGCCGATTCTGGAGCATAGCTCGCATTCAAGTTAGAGTATGGTTGAGTCGGAGGAAATGGGCGCGTGTGCTCTGAATTCACCGTAATTGGACTCGATATGGCCGCACTGTCGCCACTGTAGACTGAAGTGGGACTGAACGGCGTCTGTGTTTGCGGATTTTGCTGTAGCTGCTGCAGCTTCGGAGGGGGAGGGAGAGGATAAACGTTGGTGGGTTGCTTCGGCGGAGGTGGCGGCGGATTATCAGAGTACGTTGGATTCTGTGACCATCCTTGAGGCTTTTGTTGGGCCTCGGCCTGGTACATTGAAGGGATGGTGTTCATAATGGGTCTTGTCGGAATGCGTCCATCCTGTGGATATGGATTTTGACTCGTGCTTGGTGTCTGCTCGACATAGGAGACTTGGGCATGCTGCTGTTGAAGTTTTGAGTACCTAACATTCAGGACGTCATGTCTTGCCCGTCTCGGGTGAACTTACGAATGCTGGTTGTGGCGGCTGGTAGGTAGGCCTTTGAGCTCCGGGCATAGGCCCGAACGCGCTTGGATTATACTGAACTGGAGGAGGGCCAGAGGGTTGAGGAGGGGGAGTCGGTTGCTGGGCGACATGCTGCCATTGTTGCGGGTATGTTTGCGCGTTCTGGGAAGCTGTCCACTGTTGCTCTGTGAAGTGCGGTTGGGAGTAGTCTGGGATTCCTGAGGACAGTCAACATGAGTTCAAGCAAAGCGAGACAGCCTGTACCTGTATTTCCTTGACCATAACCTCCCATCTGAGGTTGATCGGGTATGGAACCGCCGTATGTAGGCCTGGCCATTTGAGCTGCAAGTTTGGATTCGAGTGATGCGATTCCGGCTATATGTGAAGGAAGTCTTGAAAAACGATATCACCATCGCCAACTACATGGCTATGAATGACTGTCCAAACGCTCTAACATCAACAGGATGTCTCTCTAGAAGAGGCCGACGCTGGGGAAGATAGTTTCGACAAGAAATGGTTCAAAAGTTGTCGCGAGCCGCCTGATTGCGGCTGAGTTCGGTATGGAAGCCACGGAAACTTGGTTGGTGGTGGCTTAGGCCAGATGCTGCACTCTACTCACAGTTGCTACCCATCAACTTCGCATGTATACTAATCTTCGTCTACTCCGTACGTTATGCAGAAAAGCAGTTGTTATATGTTCAACTGCAAGAATCACCACCATGTAGATCAAGACGTCCCCATCCTCGTTTCACATAGAGAGATGTCCCGTAGCCATTCTGGGTTGGCCAGTACGATACAGAATGGACCAATTTACAGCTATCAGAACCAGCGCAATGCAAAGTTCAGAAGTCGGCCATACCAAAGCGCGCCGAGGCAATGCTCAATCTCTCACCTTCATTGTCGATACGAAGGGAAAATGTCCTGAAGAAAAGCGGCGCAATATCAGTCAAACCAGATCTCATATTATGAGAGCCATCCGACAAAGGAAGCGTGAAAACAAGACCCAGTTTGAATTGCAAGCTTCGACATCAGCCTCGTCAACATTAGATATCGGATCGCTGAGCTCATCATCTTCAAATAAGTTGCCACCCATCTCGTCTCAAAGCTCAGACTCCCTTGATGAAGAAGCCCTTGCAAACGCAGTATGGGCTGGCAACGTAAGAAACAACATCTTTTCTGTGGCTTCTTCACGGATCTCTCTTATGGAAAGGGAAATCAATGTCTTAACAGGACATTCGCCGAACAGTCCATATCTCGATGTACTTGTCGACAACATTGTTCATCTGATCTGGGGTAAATTCTGGCCTGGTGAACGATGGGGTATTCCGTCTCCACTAGCCAAAGAATGGTGGCCAATCTTCTGTAATATACCGGCTGTGTTTCACGCCATGATATATGGTGCCGCTGTTTTCTACGACGACCTTAGAGTTTCGACGAATCTGAGCCAATCTGCACCGATTCTACGACACAAAGTGCTCGCGTATCATGAACTGAGAAAAGCGCTGGCGGAAAACAAAGCCGGCGTAGCAAGCGATGAGCTAGTACTGGCCATGACATATCTGGGTTTCGACAACAATCAAAATCTGGGAAGACTTTCAGAGCAAGAGAAACCTTCGCCATTCAAGAGACGACCACCATTTCGGCATGTGCTGTGGGATAGGCATTTTGCATACCCAAAGGAAAACATCCATATCACAAACTCGACGAAAATCATTGATATGAAAGGCGGTTTGGATGGCCGTTCTTACATGCTAGCAAAGACGATCTCCTTGAACGACTTGCAGATTGCAGCCGTAAAGCTTCAACCTCCTCATTATCCTAGCTGGGATATCCCAGAGATTGTGCGATGTATTGAGAATCCTTTGATCAACGTTTTGCCGGAAGGCGCGGTGACTACACAGGCTACAGGCTTCCTCGCCTTACTACGCTTGGGCATGACTCAAGACGTCCTCAATACTGTGCTAGATTCTTCAGATGTCATCATTCGGTTCCAGCACTATGCCAGAGGGACTTTAAAGAATCCAGACTTACAGTCGCTATTCAGTCAGAAAAATCGACAACATCATGCTCTCCTCAGCCTGCCTCCGGCTTCCATGGCGGAGCTTGGTCTTGAACACAAAGCTAGGCCAATCTATGACTGTGTTAGATTGACTGCGCTCCTGTTTTCAAGCTGTGTTCTGTTTCCGTTGCCTGCAAGTACCGGTGCCGTTCAACGATTACTTGAGATGATCAAAGGCAGTATTAAGGATCTCCCTCTGGAGACAGTCTTGGATGGTGCGGCACCGATGGTATTATGGGCGCTCGTTCTTGGCGCTATTGCGAGCGACATAATGACTGAGCAAGATACCAAAAGCTGGTACCATCGACGCTTGGAAGCAATCTTGCGCTTAACGGGAGCAAAGAGGTGGCCGCAAATTAATCAGATTCTGGTTACTTTCCTGTGGATGGATGGAGTATGTGATGAGGGTGCGCTAAGAGTGTTGGAAGTTCTGAATATATCGGACCAATGAACTATCTCGAATCAATACACCTTTAGACAACATAGGTATGTCCAAATCTTAGATTCGAATGGAATTCTTCGTCTCTGAATTCGTTATGTCGACACAGAGACCACCTGGAGGAAATCGAATGGAAAGAATCCACTTCAACCCATGGCAGGCATGTCCGTAAGCGGCTCACAATTATCACCACAAAAAGGTCATTGCCGAACACGCCCCTACCTTCGCAGCAAGTTTTCAGATGTAAGAAAGTCGACCATTGTTCTAACCTCATAACCACCATTAACATCTCCAATGATACAGACGAATTTGGGCGACCTTAGAGTCGAAAGTCAGCGCATACAAAGGGTGCCTTGTGATATCTCCGAATATGGCATGCTCTCTCCCATTCCATAACGGAAATGCTGAAGAGAGAGGTATTTCTTCTCCTGAGCGAGAGTCAGGGCCACAAGCTGGACAAGCACAATCACGGTCCATGAGATGTGCCAATTATCCACAGCATTCTTGGCGTCCGCGAGCCGATGAGGACTACGAAGCACTAGTTGCACAAGCTTCCTGCAAAACTTTGGCCTGTCCTTACACCCAAGATCAGCTTCGACAAAGACAGAGGGAAGGCATCTACGATTCACACCAGCGCCCTACAACATGGCAACCATCAAAGCATCAACTTTCGAAAGTCTGGATCCAAGAAGCTTTGCACGAATATCATGCCGAAGTGAGATTTGTTCAAAACTTGTGGTTTGATCCCAGAGTACACTGGTTTCAAGTAGGATACCACACCACCTCTCATCATTTGGCAACCCGATTCATTATCATTTCGCCAGAGCTATCGCCGAATGAAAGTGGGCAGTGCCCACGTGACGGATCTATGAATGAATCCTCACGCTTCTCTTTTATTTTTGAAACCGTTGCTCTTGTAGGACAATGGCACTGTCACAGCTGGGGAATGTTACGGCTAGCAACGGAAAGCGCAGGAAACCTACTAGCTCTGGTGGTTCATTGCAGCCGAAGCAGAGTGAAGATTGGGACGAATGCAGAGCAGCAAGATCTTGTTCGCAGATGGGCAACGATGGAAGTAGAAGAATTTAGCGGGAGAGATGTTTTTCATTCGGTCGACGGCTTCTTACAAAACTCAACTGCTCCTGATTCGCCTCCGCACGGCTCGATGGTTTCGATGGATTGCCCGATATTTCTGAGGTTACTCTCTCCCATCCAGCGTTTTCACGAAGGTACTGGAACATATTCGACAGATTTGATGTCACATTCGGAAGTATCTGCATCTTCGTTCAATAATGCGATGATAACAAAGAAGCGATTCGGAAAGGCGCCTGGATTGAGGGTTCTCGTGATAGAAAACGAAGCTAGCAAGCGTGTACGGTAGAAGTCACTGCATGTGATCAGTATCGGCAATACAAACAGCTAGATCCTCTCCATTCGAAAGTCCAAAGGCTACACATCGACAAAAAGCAAATCATGAAGCTTTTAGATACCTATTTGAGCTATACCCGCACTACCAACAATTGAGCCGCACCATCGCCGCGCTACTCCAAGGCACATCAACAGAAAATGATCCATCCTTTCCAACTTGAATGATCTCATCTCTGGTCACGTTGTTCAAAGGCACGGGCCTGCCACGCGCAAGCTCATAATTGTAGCTGAGGCCATTCCACGTTATGCCGGTGATAGCATCGCTGCCGTTAGCCATCAGCCGCTGGACCGTCGCCCACCCCGCGCACTCCTCAGGTGCGCTAAACGCGTACGTGGCAACGGGTCGCACCGTGCCCGCCGGGTCGGTCCAGCTCTCATTGGTGTTGAGGCTGTAGTTGTACTCCTGCATGTTGACGACCATGACGCGGCGCAGGGCGTCGTTCTCGTACGCTGCGTACGCGGCCTCCTCGGAGTTCGGCAGCGGCAGGTTCGCGATCTGCGTTTTTGTGCGACCAGTGTCTCCGAGGAAGTTGGCGACCGCGATGTTGCCGTAGTATGGTGGCTTGGTGCCGATTGACGTTTTGTCGGTGGCTATGGGCTGCCAAGAAGCGTACCGATAGTCTGTGCCTTGGTGCATGTGGACGCGCATAATGTTGTTAGTGGCACACCAGAGGTTGAAGTCGACGCCCCAGAGGGCAGCTCCGAAGCTGTTCGATAAGCCTGGTCGTCCCTCATTGTAGAGTGAGTTGGTTTCGCCGAGTATGAAAGGGATGCTATAGTTTGCTAGTTGTGCGGCCTCTGCAAGCTGGTGCGAGATGCTGGCGACAGTACTACTATGGTTCATGAGAGTACCTTGAAGAGTAACGCCCGCCCTACACATTGAAGTATCCACATAAGTCAAAGCTTTCCAAGGAAGCACGTAAATGGCATGGAAACTTACACATTCGCTCCCGAGATGTAGTTGTGGGAAGAAATGAAAGCTATATCGTGGTCTGAATCCAATCCATCATGCCAAGTTGTGATAGGGTTAAGACTGTTGCTTGTGCCGGCAAAGGAGGGTGCGTAAAATGTATATTGGCTTGAAGGATAGAGAGATGGGCAGCTCTGACCAAGAGTAGTATGAATCGCACGAGTAAGATTAAGCCATTCTGCAACGTAGTCGGCTTCATTCCAGGTAGATGGTCGGACAATACCTTGCGCCGAAGTCTGAAAGCTGAATAAGCATACTGTAGGGAGAACTTAACATATCTAAGGATAAGTTGCATACCTTATACAGATCCGGTTCGTTCCCAAGCTCCCAATGGAAAAAGCCATCACTCTTCTCAAGCGCCTTGCACACAAGTGGGACGTAATCGAGTAGCAACTGACGGTCCTCCGAGGTGTTCTTAGCGAGGTTAAAGCCGTGGATGAACTTCACGCCTGGCCAAGTGTCGTAAGATTCGAAGTATGACGGTCCAATGTACAGAATTGTAGGATAGTCAGATGAAGCAGCGGTATACGTGCCATTGGTGGCTGCTGCTAAGGAAGCGTTGTAAAGCGCATAGTCCCTAATTGCCATTAGCTTGAGACCGCTACTTCAAAAGATATGTCTGATTTCATACTGAGTGTTTCCTCCAACTCGAATATATGGAGGAATGCCTTGAATACCCTTCAAATTACAAATTAAATTATAAGAAAATGAGTTTGGACTCGACGTATTCCCAGCATAGTCGGGGAAGAAGGCGAATTCGATAGAATACGAAACGTATCCTTCCAGAAGAGGACTACTAGCATTTTCAGGATTGGCGCTCACACAGATTGCATTACCGGTACTACTTGTTCTCTCCTCAAGAAACCCGATAAGATTCTCGGTGAGGACTTGAATTGTTGGACGAAGAAGTCCAAGCAGAGCAACGACGAAGAAGCTGCGGGATCCCATTTTGGTCAAGCGTGCGCAATACGGTAAGTTGTACCTTCGCGAAGCTGAATTCTAGCCGGCGAAACGAAACGGCCTTCCAACTTTGACTTTACCACAAAATCAAATCAATCTCAAGGGAGAAGCTGACTTTATGAGTCCACGGATTTTTCCAATTCTTGTGACCTTTTCCGCTCATCTTGCTGAGCCCGTTACATTGCAGGCCCCGCACGATGCTTACAACCTCCATCTACTACGCATAATGGTCGTCCGAGTACCTGGAGATCACTACTGCACAAGGAACTTGTTCGGAAAAACATCGTCATGAATTAGGTAGGATCGAAGATGTGAGATACCTTCCAAATACAGTCTAATCTACCCCTCTTCTATACGGATGATGTTACTTTTGCATGGCACCTTTCTGTTGTCTACACTTGCAACGGTATGAGGTTCTATTTCACCGCAGGGGATATCAGGAAACTTCCGAGCCAGAGAATTTTCGTCCTATCCTTGGCCTAGCAAAGAGCTCGGAAACTCAAATGCTATCTTAAGGCCTTTCGGTCTGCATGCCGAAAGATATGGGATTTGGAGCCGTCCATGAAAGCTGATACGCACTCCTTCGTTCGATCGAAGTAGGTAGAGGATATACCTACACAGCCATCTTTGTTTCGCCGGGCCGCAGACCTAGTAGGTGCAAAAGTTCTGCAACACACTGTTTTCGATTACTCCACCAAACACTTCATCCCTTCTTCAAACGTTTCAAGTCCAACCTCCTTGTTAGGAACTACATATATCGGTACCCAGAATCCGAAGCCAGCTTCGGATATCCTGTCCTTTTTGGCCCGCGTAGCGGGGAGGGAAGGTACCGTCCTAACATAATATCCGAAGCTAGCCACATTCACCGCATAACCTTACTTGGTCTGCACTGAGCATAGGCACCGGGGTGTGCCGGGCGCCATCGCCAGAAGTAAGGGAGGTATGCGTCAATGTGGGACAGCCTAGCGCCATGGCCCGGGAGGTGGCTATGGAGGCGAAGCGCTTGCAGAAGCGGGTGGCGCCTTAGTATGCTGCTGGGAGGGTTTGCATGTAGAGCTCCTTACACAATTGAAACCCCGGGACGAGCTTCCTAAGGAGGGAGATTCTGTTAGGAACTACATATATCGGTACCCAGAATCCGAAGCCAGCTTCGGATATCCTGTCCTTTTTGGCCCGCGTAGCGGGGAGGGAAGGTACCGTCCTAACACTCCTCCTCTTGCGGTCCGTTTCCACTCCGGCCACGATCTTCCGTGTCATTGGCCAGACTCGCCCCTAAGCAGTGCGATGCCACTTCTTACAACTGTGGCTCCCTCGTGGGATATTTATTAAGTTAGCCTTACAGTAGTCGGGAAAATGACAGTGTCGCTTATCTAGCATCAAGACTAAAATCTCCGGGGTTAAGGGACGCGAATCTGATGGAATAGAGACACAGCTTATCCTATGACAAAACCTTCTGATCTACCAACCATAGTGGTGATAGTCTAGAAGCAGAATAGCCCAACGGTTTCCTTCGAATCGCACCACCCGCATAAGAAATGCAGCACAGCCTTAGTAGAGTATGCCACGGCGGCGCAGAATTGCGGGGCAATGCCTCAGTGAGAAGATAAGGCCGTTTCGAATCCGAACCTAAATTACATTATTTCTATCTATTCTCCATCTCAAACTCCAGATTTCGGATCACTACCGTGAACATTCTATCATCACCTGGTTTCAAGGCTTGATTACACCTTAGTTCGATGGAGGCGTTAGCTGGCTTGAGCGTAGCCTGCAATATACTATAAATTGTCAGCTTCGTACACGAAACTTTCTCTTTATGCAAGCGACTCTATGAGAAGGGAGAAGCCGACCCGGCTCTAGGTGCAAATGCAAAAGCAATGGCAGTCTTGACGAAATCACTACGACATATAGTTTTGGACTCGCCAGGTGTCCCCGGCCCTGCAGCCGAAGCTGATTATGAATTGGAAAGGACTGCAAGAGAGTGTTTTGCCTCTGCCAATCGCCTGACTGCGAGACTGGAAGCTTTGGGAGTAACTCAGGGCGGACAGAGCCTCACGAAGACCGCAAAATTAGCTTTCAAGCTCTGGTGGCGAAGCGGAGAATTCCAAAGGCTGGTGGAAGAAATGCGCGAATACCAAAAGACCTTAGATTCAGGCCTTCTCCTCAGAATATGGCTTGTACCGCCTTTGAAGCCAAGAAACTATGCTAAATTGATTGATATAGTTCTTCGACTGAGGCCATCGCAATCCAAAATCGGCAAGACTTCGACCAACTAGACCATGCCGTTCAAAGATCAGTCCAAGCTATTGCTACTGGTGAGAACAGAGTCGCACAGGTCATCGAAATGATGAATAAAGATATTAACGAACGGTTTACCATTCTTCAAGGCGAGACTACCTGCATACGGCTGCTAGGCAGTCTCAAATACGAGGGTATGAACGAGCGCCGGAATATGATCAAGTTTAGCCACAGTGATACGTTTCACTGGATCTTTGGAGACAAATTACCTACCTTCAAATCTACTGAGGATTGTCAATCGAGTGATTTGGGATTGGATGAGCCCATGACCTCAAAGTTACATTCCGATCAACTTTCAGATGTTCGCCCAACTTCTGGCAGCTCGCACTCGGACTATCCGCCTAGCGATTCATCAGCACAGCCAAACTCGAAAGTCGAGGCATCAAATCAACCTACGCAAAGGGAGTCCCAGGTTGTGCTTTGGGATAGCTTCTCGGATTGGCTTAGATCCGACGACGAAATATACTGGATTTCCGGTAAACCTGGATCAGGAAAAAGTACTCTTATGCTCTTTCTTATTAGAGACGCAGCTACCTACCGTGGACTAAATATCTGGAAAGATAAATCGCAAATTATCTCTCACTTCCTCTGGAGCTTCGGCAGTCATGTTATGCAACAGAACATCAAGGGAACTCTATGCTCTTTGCTACATCAAGTTCTAGAGGACGATCGCGAACTATTGAGCTCTGCAATTTGGCGCTTCCGGGAACAAAAACTGGCGTCCAAGGACCATCATTCCGACTGGTCACGGAAAGAACTGGAAGAAGTTCTTGACTACTCATTACGTCCGACGCTTCGACGTGCATTTTCATTGACGGTTTAGATGAAATTGTAGCCTCAGAGGGTGCTGAGGAGCTTTGCGATGTCCTCGAGAAGCTTTCGGAGATACCAAACGTCAAAATGGTCTTTCCAGCCGACCTCTCCATTAGAAACCTGCAGGGCCTGTGTGAGGAGGTCAATTGGCAGGAGAAAAAGAACCCAATCGGGCCCGAAATTTCAGGACTATCCTTTCCTTTACTTGAACCCCCAATCTGCAGGAACGAGAGCTATTTGTGCCCTCTCTGCCCACTTTGCGGCGCATTTTGATGCTCTGTCCATGAACCTGCACGTAATCGAGAATATGATTGCATCTGGGTTTTCATTAGACTCATGCGACGTTTACGTCCTCTCCTACCTCGAAAATCACCCCTCGGACTTGTCACCAGACCTTAGCATTTTGCAGCTTAGGCACGGAGATATAATCTTCAGAGCTCGGGCATCCCTCCTTCTTCGTTTGCTGCTTCAGCGACATCTAAAAAGCTACTCACCGGAAAGAAAGTTCGAAGATTCCAGCGTCGAAGGTCTCATCCAACGCCTTCTAACGCGGCTACCGGAAAATTGTGAAGACCAAGAGCCTAGCATCCTGGCTTTCACCCCAGCAACAAGGGAAGATACTTCAGTGGTGAGTGTTTTGCATCTTCCGGCCTTATCCCAGCAACACGTCGAGATTCAGGGTTGGCCCACTTCTGAACTGCAATACAACACAAAGTTGAGCAGGAGGGGAGTCGGGTTCATAAATGGAGCTAGGATTCCAGATTACTTTGATTCAATAGTTGATATTTGCGAGGCTGTACCGCTGCAGTATTTTCAGGAATAGCTAGCCCGAGAAGGATACCTCATTCCGCTGGGGGAATACTGGGACACCATCCCAAGACTCTCCGATGACGATACCGAGACCGAATGGAGACAACTTGAAGCAGACGTCAAAAGAATCAAGCTCTGGAACCCCCCTATTCGACAGCCTCCTGGTAGATCAGAGTGAATTCACTGCAGAGATTGGCATTCTATTGTTAATGCTACGCGCTGCTCTTTAAAGAAAGGAAGGAAAGGAAATACTCAGAATGCCGACGTCTCTGCCAACCACCTTCAATCGGCTTTTCCTTCCGCATATCTGCGCCAACACGGATTTGGGAATCTCTTCAATCCGCAATGCGATTGCCTGTAAAGCGTCAGCCGATCCACGCCCGAATGAAATCGATCAGCCAAACCTTCCGTACGCGAACGTTATTTCTGAACTGTAGCCGATAATGCTCATCACTGGGCCAACCGTTGTCGGATTGGATGAGACTCTCAGAAATTGGCTTGAGAAGTTCTACTTGGGAAACACGTTCGTAACCTAAAGCTGGCTTAACAAGTTGATAAGGACCGTACGGTTTCTCGTCGTCGGCTTCAGGGGAGCGGACTCGGAAGGCAACTATTCCCGCTAGTATTGATAACGACGAGGGTTTCGGTATCTCTGTAGATTTTGAATCGCTTAATGAGCTATCTCACCAGTTCTAGTCCAGTGAAAAAGTTTCCAGCAGAGAAGCCGAAGCCGGGCGGTGGGAGCACCATGTACGTGAATGTGAATGAGTGGAAAAGGCCGCACGACAGGAAGATGGTTTAGGGTAAAATTGATGGAAAAGGATCTGATTCAATCACAAAATAGCTGGCAGCAAGTCAAGGTACGTAGATGAAGGAGGCAGTGATCTCGCAGTATAGCCCCTGTCGAGGGCACACGATCCAATCACATGTGATACGATACCATACTCTATCGGTTGCTGTGGGTGGTTCTTCTACGCGGTGCGAAATCCAGATCTGCTTGAGCCAACATTCTGCCTTCACATACGGCATTTCTGATCGCGCCATGAAAGGACAGACTGCTAGCTATGAAGAAACTGAGGCTCCAAGTCAAAAATTGCAATGACTAAGGTAAGCTTCGCTTGCTTTTTCAAAGCTAGTACGATAGAGTACATAAGAACGCAGTCAGATGGGCGTTCAATGTTGGACACCGCTCGTAGGTACTACCCTGCGTCGCACATCTGCTTACTACACGACATTTCTGGCTACTTTATGGCATTCTGGCACGATGACGAGATTTCAAGTTCGCAATAAATGCCTCTATTGTTTTAAAAAGCGCTAAAATCGCTTATGGTGGCGTTGTGGTGAAGAAACTCTCTTGCTGTCTCAAGACGAATCGAGCCGCAAGACAGCCATATCGTACCCTACACGTATAATTTTTCCCTAAGAATGGTCTCGATTATTTAAAGAGCCTATAGAGCACGTTTGCAACAATGTTATATGAAATCCGGTGTGCGCGTAGACTATGAACTCCTTGAAACTCCGGCATTCCTTTACACGGGATGGACGTTAGTATCGTATGGTGTTTCCTTATTTCCGTCTTGCACTCGGCAGGCAAGATAACTACCTAGTTTGCTTCAGCAATTAGTGTTCGTTAGTATTGTCGTCGGAAGGCTTCAACACGGTCATCGGGCGGCACAAAGACCAACTCCGGTAACTGGTAACCTTGTGTGTCCAGGAATTTAAATGCTCGATCCGCCTTCAATACAAACTACTACCTAAGGTAACGGTAGCCCTGCAGTCGAATGGTATTGGCCCCACGTTGGTCTCTTTGAGCTATCGTAATTAATCTAAGCTTAGTATGCTGCTCGGTCTCACTGTTTTCCCCCGCCTGGGCTTGGAGCTTACGGCGGCGCAAGATGCAACTGCCGACCATGTACTCTTCCAAATCTCAATGCGCCCAGCTCGCCGTCGTCCATAGGCATAACCTCACCTGCCTATATGTTTCAATTGCCGGCCTTTCGGAACGATGTCACCGATTTCTCTCTTTCTTACCAATAAATTGGTAATTCACATCGCTGGGGATCAAGCTACTTCAGCTTTGCTTGTGGTCGAACCACTACATCAACTCTCTTCGCTGTCTGTTTTTGTTGAAATAAACTTCTCTTGCTTGTTGTACGAATTTTCTGGGTTATCTTTTCTTAGGATTCTCATCTATTCAAAGACATTGCTTCAGCATGGAGATAAAAGGAGGAACGGGAAATGAACCTACTTTGAGGGAGCAAGTTTTAGTTCTTCTACACTATGCGGTCCAACACTTCTACCTCATTCTCATCCTACTCTTCGTCGGTCGGTCTATCAAACGGCGCTACTTCTCACCGCTGTACAAATACCCAGGACCGTTCCTCGCCAGCATTTCGCGAGCTTGGAAGGTCATCTCGACAGCACGCGGCCATACGGAGCACGACTTCATTGATCTGCACCGCAAGTACGGTTCAGTAGTGCGTATCGCTCCAAACGAGCTGTCGTTCGCATCGCCGCAAGCCGCCCGCGACATCCTCACGGCAGGTCGTGGCTTCCACAAAACAGACTTCTACGGCGTGTTCCCGCCGCCGGAGAACCCGGATATCTTCACCGAAACGCGCGAGCACGTCCACGCGCAGAAGAAGCGCGTCGCCGCCACGCCGTACAGCATGGCTTCCATGCTGAACCAATCCGACCGCATCGACAGCGTCATCCAGTTGCTGCGCGCGAAGCTCGACGGCTTCGCGGCGGCGGGTCACACGAAGCCGATCGACCTGGGCAACTGGCTGCACTACTTTGCGTTCGACGTGCTGGGCGAGGTGGCGTTCAGCCGGCTGTTCGGGTTCCTGGACGAGGGCTGCGACGTGGAGGGGTGCATCCGGACGATCGACGAGTCGCAGTGGTACAACGGCATCGTCGGGCAGATCCCGTTCGCAGACTATTTCCTGCGCCGCAACCCGCTGCGCCAGTACGTGCCGTTCCTGGCTACCAAGAACGCCCTCATCACCCGCATCGCGCTCGCTGAGATGGCCAAGCGCAAGCCCTTCGCTGCCGACAAGGACCAGAAGCACGACCTCATGGGCATGCTGATCCGTGGCCACGAGCGCGATCCGGAGCGCTTCGGCGAGGGCGATATCTTCGCCGTTGCGCACGGCGCCATCTTCGCCGGCAGCGACAGTACCGCCAGTACCATGCAGAGCTTCTTCTCCGAGGTTCTGAGACGGCCCGCCGTTTACGCCAAGCTGCAGAAGGAGATCAATGATGCGTCGGCGCGCGGTGATTTGTCCGACAAGATTACGTGGCAGGAAGCTCAGAAGCTGGACTACTTCCAGGCTTGTTTGAAGGAAGCGCTGAGGCTGAGACCTGCTGTTGGCGTCAACATTACCAGAGTCGTGCCTCCAGGCGGTGCTGATATTGATGGTAAGTGGTATCCTGGCGGGATCAACGTGGCGCTCAATGCATGGGTTTTACACCGTGATAAGGCTCTATTCGGTGAAAATGCTGATTCATACTGCCCGGAGAGATGGTTGGAGAATGAAGGCAAAGCGCGGCTTATGGAGAAGTATGGTTTCTGGGTGAGTGCATCGGAATTCTCGAATCGAAGTTCTGTCCCACTGACGTGCTGTAGTTTGGTGGAGGCAGCCATCTATGCATTGGACGCAACCTTGCTCTTCTGGAGATCAACAAAGTCGTTCCTATGCTTTTCCGCGATTATAACTTCGCACTGGTACATCCAAAAAGGAACCTGAAGCACCATACCACCTTTTTCGTTGTGCAAAGGGGCCTGGAACTCTACATAACTAAGAGATGAGTAAAGAGCCCCATCAGGATGACTGAGCGTGTTCAATTTCTGGACTTAGCAACCGGGTTTCACAGACGATTTTGATATCAATCTCTTGATAAGTATGATAAGTTAGCCAAGTTGATATTGTATGATTAGCGTTGTGGGTGAATTGATAGCGGCTTAGAATTGAACGATACTCGTCTACAATTTGGAAGAATCAGAATTGGAGGAAGAGCAGTCCAGAGTGAATGCTACCTTAGGCTTCAGGTTTCATACGTGCAGTCGCATGACTGTAGATATTTACGGTCCTTTTGAATCGATCAAATTTGCAGTAACTTACTATTAGTCTGCAGAGGAAATAATGCCGCTCGGGGATTAAGATCATTGGAGTGCGAAGATCCAGGCCTACCTCGGTTCTTGATCCGATAAGTGGTGTTCAGGCTCTCTATCTGTGCGCTAGTTAGGAGTGTTCTGTACTGATTTATAATGTAGTCTGCTAGTACCATGAGCACGCAAGATGCTCCAGCTTCAGCTTAAATAATTCTCGCTCAACAATCTCTTTTCTTCCCTCTTCCTTCTCTCATCATCAAAGTCAGTAAAAGCCAGGAAAATGGGATCTTTATCTGATGATCCGGGCTCCAATGCCCTCTTGAATACTCCATCTCCCGTACCACCATACTTTACACCACAACATGCAGTCAGCCCAGGAACGCCATTCGAGACCAACGCGCAGACTCCCACTCTCTTCACGCCATTGAAGATCCGCAGCGCGACGCTCCGAAACCGCATCATCGTAGCGCCAATGTGCCAATGTAGGCGGCCCGCAAGCACCGCAACCGCGCGCCTTACTAACCGCCGCAGACTCGACGGCGCCGGCAGGCCCAGACGTCGGCGCGCTGACCGACTACCACGTGGCGACGCTGGGCCACTACGCGCTGAAGGGCGCGGCACTCGTCTTCATCGAAGCGACCGGCGTCACGCCCAACGGCCGCATCTCGCCGAACTGCCCGGGCCTGTGGGCCGCCGCGCAGACCGCCGCCGTGCGCCGCGTCGCCGCCTTCGTGCGCAGCCAGGGCGCCCTCGCCGGCATCCAGCTTGCGCACGCGGGCCGCAAGGCGAGCACCACGGCGCCGTGGGTCGGCGCGCGCGCGAAGAGGCCCAGCACGCGCGCCACCGCGGAGGTCGGTGGGTGGCCGAACGATGTTGTCGGCCCGATGGGCGGCGAGGACTGGTGCTGGGATTTGAAGGGCCTTGCGCCCGAGGGCGGCTTCTGGCCGCCGAGGCAGCTGTCCGTGAGCGAGATCAGGGAGACGGTGGAGGCGTTTGGTCTGGCGGCGAGGAGGGCTGTCGAGGCTGGCATCGATGTCGTTGAGATTCACTCCGCGCACGGCTACTTGATTCATCAATTTTTGAGCCCGATAACTAATAGGAGAACTGACCTGTACGGAGGCAGTTTCGAGAACAGAACGAGGCTGCTGAGAGAAGTCATTCAGGAGGTTAGAAGGAACATCCCGGAGACCATGCCGCTGTTCCTGAGAATGAGTAGCACAGAATGGATGGAAGAAACGGACCTAGGAAAGCAATTTGGCTCTTGGGACGTTGAAAGTACTATTAAAGTCGCGAAGCAGCTTCCGAGTTTAGGCGTAGACTTGCTGGACGTCAGTTCTGGAGGCAATCATCCGGATCAGAGGATCCAGATGTTCAACTCAAAAGACTACCAAATCAAGATCGCCAACCGGATTCGACAGGAGGTTCGAGCTGAGGGATCGAAGCTTTTAATCGGTGCCGTGGGTTTGATCACAGAGGCTGAGCAGGCGGCAAATATAGTGCAAGACGACAATACGCTCGCTCAGGAAGCGGAGACAGCTGCGGCTATGACAGATGCGAAGGGTGGCAAGCAGCCAATGGCCGATGTGATCTTGGTTGCAAGACAATTCATGCGTGAGCCAGAATGGGTGTTGAGAGTCGCGTGGAAGTTGGGCGTTGACATCGCTTGGCCGAGCCAATTTTTGAGGGTTAGATTTCCTAAGCTCTAAGGCTTGATAGATAAGATGGTGAAGATATGATTCTGGAGGGTATATAGAGTTTCATAGATCGCCTGTAACCGTAAAATGCAAATCACAGCCGTAGACGCCTCTGCCAAAATCGTTCTTGCTATGCATGAGCCAATTTTCTTGTCGTTCATGAGCACCATTGACCACCGCAATGCTCATGCGGAGGCTTGAACACTAGTTCCCGTCTCTCCGTTTAATTTCGACTTCCGCCAGTTCCAGTAGTTGGCTCGAATTGGATCATACTTGGTCGCCAGCAGATCGAGACTTTTGGATGCTTCGACCTTCTTGCCCTCCTCGGCATACGCATCCGCAAGGAGATCCAGAGCATGGCTTGATTTGATCTTGTCAGGCTCCTCAACAGATGCAAATTCGCTCGCAAACTCTTTCAGCGATCTGAGTGGCAGAGAGGCGTCGCCCGTTGCCTTTCTCGAGAGGCCACGAATGTAATTCCACGGGCTCTGGTTTTGTGGTGCCAGCCTGATCTTCTCTTGCGCATACTCGAGCTCCCGCTGCACGACTTCTCGATCCGCAAACACCTTCTCAGTATCTGCACGGCCAAACACCACATACCACCGATGATTCCACGCACTATTGTTCCGTACATCCTTATCCAATAGCTTGTCCATGTCTTCGAGCTCGCCCTTGTCCCACAGCCCGAATCTCTTCACAAGCCACTGCCGATAGCTCCAAACATGGTAGTTCTTGGCGTCCAGCTCAAACATCTTTGCGATGAAGGCGGTCTCGCCCTCGCAGCTGCCGAGTCGCTCGACAACCTGCTGGCGATGGTGCCAGATCTGGTAGTTCTTCTGGAACTTCAGGCTCATGGGCTCGAGCCACAAGAGCTCGTTGCGCAGGTCGCAGTCGTTCGCGAACAGCACCTTCGCCCGGTACAGCCACACCGTGTAGTGCGCGGGATTCATGTTGATGACGTCTTCGGTCAGCTCCAGCACACGGGGCGAGAGGTCGTTTGCGGCCATGCAGCCGCGCAGGTACGACATGCATTCGCAGTAGCCGTCGCTGTAGGAGATGGTGGCGAGAGCATTGGCGCCGTCGTCCTGTTCAATTGGCTGAATATCGGCCCAAGCGGACGAGTTGGAGTATTTGCCAGGCGCTGCCATGGTGGATTTGATACGTATTGGAGGGTTTGAGGTAAGAGGGAATCGTGCAAAGTTGGATGGGAGTTGAAGGTCGAAGCAGGACGAAAGTTGGTCGCGGCTGCGGCTGCGTTATCGTACTACTGTAGATGAAACGGGGCTCAGTAGAGTGCTAGTATTGTTGGGTTGATGAACAAAGAAGAGTCGGAAACGTGAATAGTATTCAATCACATTCCGAGATCCGGCAAGAAGCCAAGTAGATGCTTTATGCTGTAGCTGCAACGAGCAGCAATGTTTCTAGAATCGCACTCTTCCTAGCCGGGTTTGGCGGCTCTCGTCAGACTCCCGTTCCGCTCTCGCCGCCTTGAACCTCACTTTACAATAGCTGCGCTATTCGTTGAAGCGCCTACCATCTACTCATTCTCGAGATGGATCGCATCTACTTTATTCGATGCCGACTTGGAACGTTTTTCTGCCATTGTTGCGTAGCGTCGGCGACTTGCCCACGTAAAGTAGTATTAGTACAGTACGATATCATCGGACGAACCCTTTGACACCCAATCGAAGCGGTTGATAAATAGAAAGTCTCAAATGATACAGCCCGTAACGAAATCGGCTTCACCCTTTTTCAGCGCACACAAATAATTCTGCGCGTGGATCAATAGAGTACCATTCCGCGGGAATGTCTATTCATCAACCTAGAGGCGGCAGCCTGTGAGAGTTGACCACATACGCTCCACCCTTCAACAGCTGTTCTACACTGCAAGCATGCAGCTCTTTCCGCAAACTGGCAACTATTCTCCACCTTATGCGGGGTTCCTCGCGAACAGCAAAGCAGTCAAAGTTGCGATCACGACATGAGCAGTTGGAGCGTGAGCTATTTTATGCCTTATAACACAAGAATGGGCTAAATTGCATCTTTACCTTATGGTGAAACCAAATCACATATAAGTTACTTAGCAAAATAGCTCCTCGACAACTATTGTCTACCCACTTTTTGACGCCACCCGTTCTTTAGTACAGTATTTAACAACGTTAGCCTCAATATGGAGTCTACTACCCAGCAGCGCCGATTCTCCTGTGACAATCACTCAAATTCAGTCAGCTGTCCAGCAGAAGGCAAATTCACTTGTAAAGGTTGCAGTCTCGTCTTGGTACGTTCCGTTAATACTCTACTTTAATCCAGTACCATCCATGACCATATCAGTATTGTGGCGTTTCATGCCAGAAAGAGCACTGGATCCACCATAAGAAGGATTGCAAGTCTCCGTATACGAAAAGTGACTGGACCCCTTCATGGCACGTTGAAAATCGCCTTCCGGCTTTCATCAATTCTCAGCAATTCGTAACTTTTGGAGGGAAAAAGTATCTATGGGGAAACATCCCGGCGATTGACGTGCTCGCCCTAAAGAACAATGAAGGGTCCACTTATGAGAAAGAGCTGAACCTACTCTTCGCTGGTAAGAGCTATATCCAAATCCTGTTTTCGAACATCTTAATGAAATTTGACATCAACTAGCTTCTGGAGACCTTCGAAATGTTGTCAAAACGATTGCAGCCTTGCCGCTGACGTACACACAACAAGTGACTATAACCATGAATGATCGTGACTTGGACATTGTCGCACGCAACGCCATTATGCTCATTCTTTTGCTGGCTGTTGAAGATACTGAGGCAGCCATAGATTGCGTTTTGCACATCTGGTACTCGGCACAGATCTCGGAAGTACATCTCGCCCTCCTCAGCACCACTGTCCAGCCGTTGATTAAAGACATTTGCACCAAAATCTCCCAGCGACCTGATAGCAAGCTACAAGGAAAGACATGGTCGTTTAGCAACCGAAGACTCCGGCTTGTACTCACGAAACAAGCTTGGAATAGTGTATTATCATACTTAGATCCTCCAGCTGGACTCACTTCTCAGCAAGCCAACAGCATACGACTCGCCGTTACCATGGCCCCGGAACGCAAAGATTATTTGGAACGCTACTTGTTTGCCCATCCCCCAGCTCGACGACTTGGTACGCTAAGATACCGACAAGACGGCATCTTGTTGCCCTTTGGTCACTCTCGAAACGCACATAGCATCCCCAATCCGTAAGGCTTTCGTGGATTGGATCAAGAAGCCGAACTGATCGTCTTTAATAGAACTTTCTTTCAGAACTCTACCTCTTGGCCATTGAAGGATTCGGCCGATCCAATTGAGGGGTGGTTGTTCAAGGACATCTTGGACACTTTCGCTGGAGGAGCAAGCCATGACATCTACGGGAAGCTCTATTATCTCGTAAAGGATACTCTCACCTCATTTCGAGAACGTTTGCAGTTGCTAGACGTCTCTTTCAATCTATTCAATCTTGATGCCAGAAAAGAGCTCTCTAAACATCTCTCGATTGGAACATTTGCACGGATTGAGGTTAACCCTCCCTAACTTGTGCTGAGGGCAACAACGCTTTGGCTGACGCATACTAGGTCTCGAATATCTGTGACGCTGGTTATGTAGGTCCAGCTGCCACTGTTGGCATCTTCACTCCATTCCTCCAAAACCCTACAATTAACCCTCATGCTACATTGATCACTCTATTCATGAATGCGGTGGAAGAAGAGTTTCAAAACTTTGGGGGTGCGTACGATATACAGGTCATGGCTCAAGAAATGAGTCTCGTTACAAAGTATATGCCAGATATACCGAATCTCAATACGAACGACCCATACTTCTTGAAGGTGTCGCATGCCAAATCATCGGTTCGAGATGGAGACCGGTACTTCAAAAAGTGAGTGAAATGGCATGAGCAATACAGCGGTGCGTCAGTTCTAACCACAACTCAGGTATATGGAGCGAATGCAGTTTCCAATTATTGTGCAGAAGGCAAAAGCGAACATGAGACAACGTAACAGCATTGTGGAAAAGTGGCCATATCGCTTGAAGTTGCGACCTGGCCAGCCGGGCGCCCGAGAGGAGTTCGATAATGCTGTAGCGGGAGGTTTGACCGGCACAGAGTGTTATTTGGAGTGGTACCGAACCGAGTGACAACGATTTCGTTAGGCACTTTACAGGATTGATATATTCAGTCAGAACGAGGTAGATTTCATAATTCCTTCGTAGAAGGCAGATTAGCGTCACTCATGAAGACAAACTTGGCCACATGCGGTGAATAAAGGAGTTAGGAACCCCAGTAAGAAGCTTCTAGTTAGCTCTTCCATAACTCCCACCAATATCCTTTGTTTCTGTTTCTTGTGCTCTTCGAAGTTTGGGGGCCAGGCAGCAAAGTGGCGGCTCAGCGATGATGGACTCTTATCCTTCATTGGCTCCTTTTTTCGTTTGCTTTCCTTTGCCTTCTTCTGCCGCGCAATCCAAGGTGCTGTGTAAGGGTTGTCGGGCGAAAGAGGCCGGTCTGTGATACTCAGGGACAGAGAATTGAAATAAAAGCGTGTTCAATTTCGTCTCTGACTTGAAGTTATTTTCAAACATCTTGTCTCTCAGCGTTATCTCTATTCTTAAGTCATGACGTGCCAATATCCCAATAGCACCGACAATGCTTCTGAAATGTTTGGCCTTGGTGTCCGCATTAGTTATTACATCCAATGGTACGCCTTAATACTCGAGGAACGCTTTCTTCCACCCGAAATGCAGGTCAACCGCATCAGTCTTTTGACCTTCGTCGCCGCAACAGCACTCTCTGTTCTCGTTCAACTTTCGAAGCTCGACCCCGTAGTCATATACATCACCCTTTTGCTCACCTTCGGATATTGGTACCATCTCATTTTTGTTGCCGCCTGGGGAATAATAGCTCAGACTAGGAAGAAATGGCGAAAGAGATGGAATGCGTCCATTTTCCCTCAGTATCTGCAACCACACGCTATAGTCGAGGGACTATGGTTGATTCTACTGATCGGAGTATTGGCATTTTTGGTCCATTTCTGGGCGGAAGAGGTATGGGCTTTGAATGATACTCGTTTGTATTGTGGCGAACGGTACGGTTTCTTTTTTGCAAAGATTCGGCTCAATAACCCAACATTCCGAATATTCAATTTGGTTATTTCAACGGTTTTGCTAGCCGCTCTGGCAGTTCAAGCTTTCTTCCGGCTTGTTCCTGTGAAGCAGACATTTTGGGACTACGTTAATCTTCGATCTGTAAGATTGTAAGTTAGGTATCACTGAAGCAGAGAATCTTAATCTCACGGAAGACATAGACGTTCTGACGAAAGGCATCAGCCAAAGTGGTTGAACTTGAAGGCCTTTTCACAAACCATTATAAGCACGATAATTCTCGCCGCAACAGAGCTTTGTATTCACTGGAATGGTTTTGACGTAAAGTCTCTGGCTGGGACAGGTCAGTTGATACCTGTCTTTATAGCAGCAGTCACGTTCTTACGCGTCCTATACCTAATGGCCGAAAGATACTTGACACCGGAGGGCTTCAATAACGTTCGATATTCGGTACCCAGGCTCCTATAATCGGAGGAAAGTAGGAGTTGGTAATATGCTCGTAGTATGTTGGAAATCTAGTTGGAAGGCGAGCAGTCTGTGCCGCTTAAAGCAACTTCAAAAACCAGGTGGATCTGGTTGGCGAATTGCAACTCTCAGCTTTCGTGGAGTCTAGAGACAATGGTTCAGCCGTAACAGAGCATTTTGCATTCCCTACCAAACATAGCAACGTACAGAACGATTTGTCCATCGATCGGTTACAAAGACCCCAATCCCGCCGTCACGTCATTACAATTTGCGTTTACTTAACAATTTTGCAAATCAAATCCTGAGCGTCGACAGAATCTCCCTCCTTGACTGACAGACTTCCAACCTTACCGGAATGGCTAGCAGAAATGACCATCTCCATCTTCATCGCCGAGAGAACTGCAACGGGGTCGCCCTTCTTGACATCTGCCCCGTCGTGCACTCTGATTTCGACGACAACACCAGACATTGGAGCGCCAACCTGCAGTAGTATAATGTTAGCATAATCCATGAAGATGCTGAAAGTGAGAAAGCGAAGTCACGACGTACCTGTGTGGTATCAGATGGATCAGCCTTAGGCCTCTTTACGTTCTCGACGGCGGCATGTTGGTCGTCGATGGTGACTTGGCGGACCTCGCCGTTGAGCTCATAGAAGACCTCTCTCTGGCCCGTCTGGTCGGACAGCGGGCCAACGGCCAGCAACTTCAAGATCAGGACCTTGCCGCGCTCGAGCTCGACGTGGAACTCCTCTCCGATCAAGGGCGGGGACAAGAAGAAGCGCGTCGGCAGCACGCTGAGGTCGCCGTACTTGCTCGTGAACTTCTTGTAGTCCTCGAACACCTTGGGGTACATGATGTAGCTGGCGACATCGGTTTCGGTGACGCCGCCGAAACGCTCGTCGAGATCCTTGCGCATCTTGGCGAAGTCGACTGGGTCGAGGTAGAGGCCTGGTCGCTTGTCCATCTTGCGGCGGCCGCGGAGAGCGTGCGTGCGTAGCGGCTCCGGGAACCCGCCGTACGGCTGGCCCATCAAGCCTTCGAAGAACTCAAGGACCGATGACGGGAAGTCCAGATGCTCGGCCTTGGCTCGCACGTCGTCCTCGCTCAGGCCGTTCGACACCATGAACTGTGCAAGATCACCCACCACCTTAGATGTCGGCGTCACCTTGACGATGTCGCCAAGAAGGTCGTTGGCTTCCTCGTACGCCTTCTTAGTTTGCGCCCACTGCTCGCCCAGACCCTGCTGCTGCGCTTGGAAGATCAAATTTGTGAGCTGACCACCCGGGATCTCGTGTTCGTAGACCTCAGGGTCCGGACCCTTAAGATCGGCTTCGAATGGCGAGTAGAGCAGGCGTACCTGGCTCCAGTAGCTATCAAGCTGGCGGACGGGATGACCATCGAGACCCGGATCCTGTGGGGTTCCCTCGAGCGACGCAAGAATGGCGCCAATGCTCGGCTGCGAAGTGCATCCGGACATGGAGTCGGTGGCGGCGTCGACCGCGTCAGCTCCCGCTTGCGCGCATGCTACCATCGAGGCGACACCAGTACCTGCGGAGTCGTGTGTGTGCACGTGAATCGGCAAGTCAGGATACTTGGCACGCAGAGCCCCGATAAGCTTTGTTGCGGCACGGGGTTTGAGCACGCCAGCCATATCCTTGATACCGAGGACATGAGCGCCCATAGCCACGATCTTCTCAGCGAGTGCCATGTAGTACTCGAAATTGTACTTCTTATGAGGGTTCTGATTAGAAAATGTTAGCGAGTGCTACAATTTTGATCAGTTAGACTAGGAAAAGAGTTCGGGAAAGCCCAAACGTCCTTAAGGTGACGCGAGCAATCCAGCAAGCGGAAGAAATAGAGATAGGAACGACTGGCAGGCGCTTCCACCACGCCCACTCCGAGAACGCACCACCATATCAAAATCATCACGGAAAGGAAGGGGAAAATAAGAAAAAGTTTAGATGATAGTGCTCACCAAAGAGTCGCCGCTATAACACATAGCAACTTCGGCTACACCACCGGCTTTGAGCACGGCCTTGACGCCGACTTCGAGCTGGTCAACGTCATTGAGAGCATCAAAGACACGGAAGATGTCGACACCGTTCTTCTTCGCCTGCTCGCAGAAGTGGTAGATGGCGTTGTCGGGAAGCGAGCTATATGCGACGCCGTTGGCACCACGAAGAAGCATCTGGAAAGGGATGTTGGGCACGAGCTTTCGCATCTTGCGGAGACGGTCCCAGGGATCCTCGTACAGGAAGCGGAACGCAACATCGAAGGTTGCACCGCCCCAACACTCCAGAGCCCAGGCGTTTTGGAGAGCGTGTGAAGTTTCTCGTGCAATGTTCAGCATGTCCACCGTCCTGACGCGAGTGGCGAGGAGAGACTGATGAGCGTCTCGCCATGTTGTATCCATGATAAGACAGCCAGGATACTTGCGCACGGCTTTGGCAAAGGCGGCCGGGCCTTCATTGACGATGATGTTTCGCCAGCCTTTCCTGCATGGAGAAGTTGTATCGATTTTCGTTCCGTCGTGAGCGACAAGCTCGGGAATGATGATCTCGCCTTTGAACTTTGGCTCGCCGATTTGACCCTTAACTTGTGGACCATTGACAGCGAGTTCTCCGAGGTAAGCGAGCAACTTCTGCGCACGATTCTGTGAGCCGATGAGTGTGAACAGCTCTGGAGTGTCATCGATGAAGGTGGTCCAGCAATTTCCATCAATGAAGGTTGGGTGAGTAAGCAACGAGGCCAGGAATGGGATGTTAGTCTTCACACCGCGGATACGGAATTCGACCAGCGCACGGAGCATCTTTCTGCGTGCAATTTCGTATGTACTGCCATGGCAAGTGCACTTGACCAACATGGAATCATAGTGAGCTGTTTTGCTAGATGTTAGTGGTTGGGCGTTAAGAAATGAGCAAGGAAATGAGCAATAGCAAGCTGTACTCCAGTCGAAACCAAACAAAGAAGAAATATAAGTAGGGAGAGAGGGAAGGAACAACGTACGTGTGATGACTGCTCCTACATATGAGCTTCCACCGTCGAGGCGGACGCCATTGCCACCTGCGGAGCGATAGACTTCGATCTTGCCTGTGTCTGGAGAGAAACCTTTTGCAGGATCTTCAGTGGTGATACGGCACTGAATAGCGAAACCGCGAGTGGAGATGCGATCTTGGGTGAGCCCAAGTTGAGCCAGTGATGCACCAGCAGCGATTTGAATCTGTGCAGCAACAATGTCGATGCCTGTGATCTCTTCGGTGATAGTGTGTTCGACCTGGATACGCGGGTTGATTTCGATGAAGTAATATCTGTTCTGCTGATCGACCAAGAATTCTGCTGTGCCGGCGTTGCGGTAATTGACTGATTTTGCGAGCTTGACTGCATCTGCAAGAATTGCATCGCGGACTTTGACCGGGAGATCTTTTGCCGGAGCCAATTCAACGACCTTCTGGTGTCGGCGCTGAACGGAACAGTCACGTTCGTAGAGATGGACAACATTGCCTTGATTGTCACCGAGCAATTGAACTTCGATGTGCTTGGGTTTGTGCAGGAAGCGCTCGACAAAGACAGTGCCGTTTCCAAAAGCGGATTTGGCTTCAGAGGTAGCTCGTTCGAAGGAATCTTTAAGATCTTCTTGCTTCCAAACGACACGCATACCACGACCGCCACCACCGAATGCAGCTTTGATAATGATTGGGAATCCATATTCGTCAGTGAAGCTTTTTACTTCCTCAAACTTCTCAACTGGCCCTGGAGTGCCGGGAACGACAGGAACTTCACACTTGATTGCAAGCTTCCTAGCAGAAACTTTGTCTCCGAGTGCTTGGATAGTTTCGGGAGTAGGCCCAACAAAAATAATGCCGGCCTTCTCAACGTTTCTAGCAAATTCGGCATTCTCGCTTAAGAAGCCATAGCCAGGGTGAATCAAATTGACATCATGCTGAAGAGCAATCTTGATGATCTCATCACCTGCCAGATAGGCCTGTACGGGTGTATACTGTCCTCGTTTGCCGATGAGATAGGCCTCGTCTGCCTTTTGCCTGTGCATACCCAGTCGATCTTCATAGGAGAAGACAGCCACAGTGTGCAAGGATAGTTCGTGGGCGGTACGGAAGATACGGATTGGAATTTCTCCTCGGTTGGCCACCAGGATCTTCTTCAGCTGCATGATGGAACTGTTGGCGCGGAGGCGCTGGTGAACGCTGTTTCGTTGGCTCGGGTGCACTTCGGCCGCTTCAACTGCATTTTCAGGCAGTTGTTGGGCGCTGGTCACGCCAGCCATGAAGTCTGTCATTTTAAAGGTTACCTAGCAGTCGATCCTTGGGCTTGATTGAGGTATCAGTCGGACAGCCGGCGCGGAGGGGCAGGAAGGGTTCCCGGCGCGGACGGATGGGCCAATTCGTGTGCGTAAATGGGTTCAAAGGTCGAGACCGTGCGCTTATATAGCTCTACAAACTCAATTAGCACCGTTGTACCAGCAATTGCGTGGTCTCCATTGCAATCAGAAGCTCTTGGCGGGGTTGGCGTGGATTTTGGGTTTGAGATCTCAACGATTCTGGTGGGGCGGGGTGAGTTTACCTTGTCGTTGACAGCCTTCAATTCGGATTCCAATGGCAATGCGAAAAAGAGGATGGAAGAGTGGAGAGTGATCCGGAGGTTGGGATGGAGAAAGAGAAAAAGAGAGGTGCGGAGAGAAGCTGTTTTCACGGTACTAATAGTAGTAGTTTGAGATGCGAAGCTCACAAGCTTTTTGGAGAGCTCTGATGCAGATTCGGACGGCCGTTGGCGTGGGATTCGTTGGCCAACCCGCAGATTCAAAACAGTCAGCTCCCTGGCAAATTTTGCGGATCTGGCTGTGATACTCCCCCGCGGCGGCCGATTTCCCGTGGCCGATAAGCTTGCAATTGGTGCTGCTGTGCGTGCACGTAAGGCAATACAAAGATCTCTTCGCGACTCTGCCGGACATGTGGGAGTTTTCAATGGGCAGCAGTCAAAGCTATCTCTCCCCTCGGTTTGCTCGCGTGCGTCGACAATGGGAAAAGTCGGAATGGATTTCGGTTTGCTATTTCCACCGCCGCCATACGTCAATCCCTCTGGCAATCGACACTCGGTCATGGCTGGCGCAGCAACCTCGTTGTGGACCTCGGACGTTATCGGGCCAGGTTAAGCGGTAATTAAAGTAGAGGAAATCCGTCAGCGAGCGTCTACAGGCGCTGTTCCTGGCACGCCTTCTCCACTGTATCAGCCTCCTTGCGACCTGGCTTCTCGCCATGCATGAGCTCCGATCTTGAGGTTGAGTCTCGATGCATGTGTTGAGTTGTTGTGCGGTGTGACAGACTTCAGAATTAGCAATGCCAGTTGTGCGAACAAATAAACTTCCGCACTCAACGTCGAACACAATGGGCATGCCTCCCGCATCTCCAATCAGTCAGCTTTCTGTTCTGGCCAATGACACCCGGGCGAGAGGATCACGCTGTCTTTCTAAATACCATGCTTGAGGTTGGCTCAAAATCGTCGTGCCCATCCGGTCATAGCCGCATCTAGGCGGGAAGTCGCAGCGATGCCGCTTACCATTTTTTTTTAGATCGCGAGATGATATTCCAGACACGAAACAGTTTTCAATAGCCTGACAATTAATTAAGCCGAAGGATTCCATTCAATCTGAAGCATTGCGGGCGAGACGCTTTCAGCGCGAGTAGTGACTCTTCGGTAGGTTGTAGAGTAAGGCGAAACGCTTGAAAGAGCTCATTCATACTGTGAATTCTCACATTGGGATCGCGGCACCTCAACAGCACTGAGGTAGTAGCTACAGAGAAATTACTAGTGCCGCGAGAATCGGATCTGGTCTCGAATTGAGTCTACTAGATGCCGGCGTCGAGTGATACTGGCAAGTCCGTAGCTCCGTCATCTGACGACCGCATTGAGTTACGGAGCGCTTGCTTTCCAAAATCATGGTACAGATCACTTAATAATACAGCTCTTTATTCGTATCCCAAAGTCGCCAGAATCAGCTTCTGGTAATCTTTGACCGCCTGTTCGAGCTCTGAAACCTTCAAATGCTCATGATCTGAATGTGCGACCAGAATACTTCCAGGCCCATATAGATATCTCTTGTGATCGCCAGCAAGGTTAGGAATATCCGTGCCATAGTTGACCGTTATAGTGTCAAAGCCTTCAATGTCAGTGTTGATGTCGACGGGCCCGCGTGGTTTGCCTATCCACTCAATGTCAAGGCTACCGCCGTTGCTCTCTGCCTTGCGCTTTGTTTTTGCAAGCGTATCAATTACCATGCTCTTGAGTTCCTCTATGGTTCCAGCAGCGACTCGAATAGAAACCTTTGCTTGGCTGGCCTCCGCAACCACATTCGCTGCTACACCTCCTTCAATCAAACCAACGTTGAGCGTGCAGTTACCGAATTTTTCGCTACTGGGAAGATGTTTCTCTAGAGCGATCAGTTCAGCCAGAGCTTCGATCAGGATGACGTTCGCACTGATTCCCAGCCAAGGATAGCCAGAATGGGCTGCTCTACCCTTGGCTTGGACGGTGAATGTCAAATAGCCCTTGTGTCCCGCTGCTAGTTTACCTTCGGTGGGTTCGCCAAAGATGACGGCCGTATAGTTTGTTGGTTTGTGATCTGAAAAGAATCTCATTCCACTACCGCTCACCTCTTCGCCCACAACAAAAAGCAGAGAAAGAGCATCATCTGGAATATCGAATTTGGAGGACTCGAGTAGCTCTAGCGCTGCAATCGTTTGTGCTGCAACGCAACCCTTCGCGTCGACGGTGCCTCGACCCCAGATCTCCGTATCGTGAGCTTTCAATTGATACGGCCAATATGGCGGAACCTTCTCTCTACGTCAACAGAGCTGAAATGGAGATCAACAGCAAAAAGCCAATTACCGTGTCGATGTGGCTAGTGATTAGAATGCCCGTCGCCCGCTTTTCTCCCGGGTACGCTAGGACATTGTACCTTTTGCTCTCCACCTCCTGGAGCTCGACGGTCATATTGCGCGTCCTAAGATGCGACGCTAACCATGTTCCAACGTCAAGTTCATTGTTGGTGATTGATTCGATTTCTACAAGGTTACGATGCAGGTCTAAGAGTGCATGGCGCGTCTGTGGGTGGAGGATTCCGTTGCCTTGCTGGATATCGGGAATGTCTTCCACCAGAGGGAGTTGTTGCGATATAAAAGATGCAGCAGAAACGACTGAAACACAAAGGATCAGAAGAAGCTTCATTATTATTCTATACAAAATCGAGTATGATGCAATTGGCCGCTTTTGATTCAAATGGGCCAGAGATTAAGGTGAGCGACGGCAGGTATCGAGTACCTTCAGCTTTCACTTGGACGCGATGACGTTCATCGTCCTCCCCGCATTTTTGGATCCCACTCAACAGTTGCCGCTCCCTACCGTAAGCCCTCCGCCACAAAAACGCGTGTCGCTGTCCGTGGTGCTTCGCATTCTATATGCAGCCGAGTTCAACAATAAGGCTGTTCTACCCAGTAATGGCTTTTGGAATCGTCAGCAGTGCGCCACAGCGGATAACAGCTACTCTACGCGCAATATCGACGTAGCTCACCGGTTATTCCCCGTGGGGAATCTCATTGCAGTTTCGGCTCCACATAGCAACGGTGCTATTCCTACTCCATGTCAAGGAAGATACGTACATTGCCCTCATCTCCATGATTCGAGGAGACAGATATATCCTTGAAAGCAGCCATTGCCCTAAGTAACTCCCGATGTCACCGTCGGGACCACCGTCTCTTTCCTTACAGCTTCTCAATTCCTTCTTGATATCTTTCATGCTCTCCACACCGTCTTTGGCTGCATACCCTTGGATTAAGGAACCCTAAGGGTGTTAATCCAGCTTCGAATTGTGCAATGGAGCCAAGAGATGAGTTCCCCGCGCTGTCTCGGCAGTTTGACCTCCTCATGAACGATTCTCTTGGTCTGCGGATGCCAGGTGGAGATATAAATTGCGAGCTCAAATCACCAGGAATGGGGATTTCGGTTTTGAAACTCATCGGCTCCTGTCAATCGATCGCTTCTGTGAGAATAGTGCCTTCTCAAGCCTTGAAAACATGTTTCGTGTCCTGTCATTAGCTCTCCTTGTCAGTCAAGCTTCAGCATGGGTCAAAGTGTTAGATCCAAGTGATTATGCGGATCTCAAACTGGATACTGCCGATAATGCCATCAAGGCCAACTACAATGTCCCTGGGATCCTGTATCAACTAGAAGATATTGTAGGAGTTGTTACCATCTCCGACACCGCAGAGACCATCAGCCACGAGATTCTTTCGGTGGACGCGAACGATACGAGTGTGATTGTCGTTACAGACGGGTACGTTTGCCAAGTCATCTTAGTGACACCATCTAACGTTAACTCTTTTGCAGAGGTTCATTGAATCTAGAATACTCCACCGTAATCAAGGACGGTTATGGGTCAAATCTGCTTCAACAGAGTTTCTTTGGATTGAACGCAGCCATCAATATTGCCAATGCTTCTACGGCGACCATATCCAATACTAATATCACTGCCCACAATGCTGCAAATGTCTTTGCCTATGGCGAAGATACTGTCGTTTACGTGTATGATACCGACCTGTATTCTTCCGGGCCGGTTTCCCACGGTCTTTGTGAGTGTTTGGATAATCGCCTCACAACTTAACGATCACTGATACGTAATAGACGGTGCTGGCAATGGTACCATTTACGCCTACAATGTACGGCACTACTCTGGGGGAAATCGCTGTTCGTCCTTCGCGGGAGACAACCCAGCGGGCTATGTTCACGTCTATGATTCTGTTGCGCACACTGCGGGAATCGGAAGTGCAATCTTCTACGCGCTCGGTGAAGTTTGGGGAACCAATATCATAGGTCAAACAGAACGCGCACCCATTCTTTTCTCCGACGGACCCCAGCACGCTTACATCCAAGACTCCGTTCTCACGTCGAATTTCCTCGCTGGAACAGTCATCTTCTGTAGCATGGTTCGCCAAGAAGGCGCATACCTTCTGCTCAACGAGTCGATTCTGACCGTTACGCAGCAAGATCAGCCGGCCTTGTGGTTCGGCAACGTGATCGCTTCTGCTGACATCATCTCTTCTGAAATCGTAACCGCTTCTGGAATTCTGGTTCTGGCGAATCGCTCTCAGGTAACGCAGGAATTCGACTACTTCGCCGGCTACGAGCAGAACAGCGGAATCCTCCCAGCCGAAGTCACTCTCTCCGTGTCCGAATCAACGCTGAAAGGCGATATCATTGCGTACAATGAGAGCACCATCTCTTGGTCTCTTGGTAACTACTCATCGTGGACTGGTTCGGCGTACACAATGAGAGGAGGCGGCGAGATTGCGGTGTCACTGGATGCGACATCAAACTGGACCCTTACGAGGGACACTTTGCTTCAAAATTTCACCGACGCAGATACTAGCTTGACAAACGTGTATTCACGTGGCCATACGCTATACTACGAAGCTAACTCTACAGCAAATGCGTGGTTGCAGGGGAAGTCGTATCAGCTTAATGGTGGTGGAAAAGTAAAGCCTTACTATTGATAAGAGTGGTTCGGGAAGGGAGGTTGAAATAGGATAGAGAGGGAACAAAGCAGGTGGTTCGCCAATGGCTCCTGCAATGATCGCGCTGCACATAGCCATTCCCAGTGCAGAAGTGAGATGGGAATAATGATATTCCCATTCCAAAACTTTATTCATCGTCTCCACATAAACCGAATCTCTTTGATAATCGATCGTTAATGGAAATGCTTCTCGTACGAGAGTCGATCCTGTCCAATCAATCCTAGAACAGAACTCAAAGTCCTCGAATCTTCTTTTCGCCACGATAATACGTCAGCCAATGCATAAACCACGATAAGACAGGATCCAGGTGTACCTATTTCGAACCATTTGCTCCATTGAGAAGGCGATTGATCGGTTGGGCAAACGTGTTGTCATCGCTAGGGCGCGTGAACAAAAATCGCTTTCTGTGGCTCATCTTACTCCATTTAAGTATCCGGAGGTCGACTGGCCCCAAATGCGATTAGAGTCGACGCTGAGATTCCTCTCTTAATAAAAGAATAGAATTTCCATCTGATCGGTGCAAAGAGCTAGGAGTAAAACACAATGACCAAACAGCCGACACCGTGGGTGGAAACGCCCTTGATCGAGTCCGCAGCACTCTCCCGAGCAGCAGGATGGTAAGCGCAGCACGGAATCCCCGGCAACACATCCCCAAGAGCACAGTTGCGCAAAAATAGCGTAGCCATGAAGCGCAACGTCGAAGCAGCACGCTAAATCGCAGCAGCAGAATCTTCCTCAAGCTCGAGAACCTGCAGCCCAGTGGTTCGTTCAAGTCACGCGGCATAGGTCACTTGATGGCGAAGCACCTGCGCTCCAATGCCACCGCCAACCGCCAAACCCACTTCTACAGCTCGTCCGGCGGAAACGCTGGCCTTGCTTGTGTCTGCGCGGCCCGGCTGCTCGGCCACCCGGCCTCCGTCGTCGTACCGCTGTCCACCAAACCCATGATGATCGCCAAGTTGAAGGCGGCGGGTGCGAGCGCCGTTATCCAGCGAGGCGCCAACTGGAAGGAGGCGGATACGTATCTTAGAGAAGTTGTACTGAAGAGCGATAAGAATGGTGTCTATGTCCCGCCGTTCGACCATCCGGATATCTGGGAAGGGCATAGCACGATTGTGGACGAGATGAAGAGACAAATGGATCATCCTGGTCCCGTGAACGGCGTGGTTAATGGGTATCACGACACTGATGAGCGACCTGATGCGATTGTATGTTCTGTGGGTGGAGGAGGACTGTTCTGTGGGATCATGGAAGGCATTGAAAGGGTTGGATGGGATGATGTTCCAGTTCTTGCCCTGGAAACCGAGGGCGCGGAGAGCTTAAATAAGAGCTTGAAGGCCGGACAAATCATCACGCTGCCTGGTATTACATCTCTGGCTACGAGCTTGGGAGCAACAAGGGTTGCTGATCGCACATTTGAACTTGCTCAGAAACCAAATGTACGGAGCGTTGTTCTGTCTGACGCCGAAGCAGCGATGGGATGCTGGCGCCTTGCAGATGATCAACGTATCATGGTGGAAATGGCGTGCGGTGTGAATGTCGCGCTTTGCTATGAAGGGCGACTGGAGCAGGCATTAGGAAGGAAGTTCAGCAAGGAGAGCAAAGTTGTCATTGTTCTATGCGGAGGAAGTATTGTGACAGTTGACATGCTCACTGAATGGCGAAAGCAGTTCGGTGGTATCGAGAATGGACTGGCAACGAGCATGCAAGTCCCGAGCTCGCAAACAGCGCCTGCTTGACATATGCAAAGAGGTTAATTTAGGAGAGGCTGCCGATTTAGTATGATTTGTAGAACGTCTCCGGAGTTGGATTATTCCCAGGTTTTGTTGGATAGAGCTTGATACAGCGTTCAAACCGTACTGCGTGCCTTCACATCAATTCTACTTACCTAAGATCCACGAGAAACATCCCGTGAAGAGAAAAGCTATGGGTACTTGAAGCAATTTAACAATATCATTGTCACTCCATGTTGAGTCAGAGTCGACTTAGCAGAGTTGTTTCAAGGTCACAAACAACCAAGGTCTCAGAATTCACGCGGATTACGTGCTTTCCCAATTGCCAACTCTCGCCTTAGTATTCCCTATGAGCGCTTAACTTAGTGTGGTTGGATATTGTTGCTAATCAAGTCTATGAGAGTATATATTAGCCTGCGCCGGAGTCTTTCAACAGCTGTAAGTTATTTGTCCGAAGATCTTTGCCCTTCTTTTCAATGGCTCTGCTGATTCGCCTGGGAAGACTTCATGATGACTTCTTTTCATAGAATGTGAATGCCCATCGTTTTCATCACAATATGGACCTTCCTTTACGTCTAATCGATACACGCCTCCGAGAGTCATGTCTTCTGACAAATGCACACGTACTTGATTCCGTCTCAGCTTCAGTTCCATATCGGATGTCTCACGTAACTCTTTCAGGGTTTTCCATAAGTTGTGTGCTTCTTGATCGCTGTTGGCCAATTTGATATCACAAATCCAGGATGATCCGTGGTACCGGACTCTCAAGAGTATATGTTCAGGCTGTTCGACTTCCAGCGTGTTATGCATGACGAAGGCGACTTGTTCACCACTCCGTACCGATACAATTCCAGAGTTCGCATCCCAATATGCGGTTGGTAACACGGATGAGAGTGACCAGGAGAAAGGCATGGAGCCTACAATAAGGCTCATTGTAGGCCTCCGCTGCCAAAACTTTTCCAACAATTCTCCGGGAAACGTTGGGTATTTGGGAAAATATATAGAACTCGGTGCAATATCTCGATACACTGGCCGGAAGACTGTTGTGGCAATTGGTTCGTCGGGTTGATATCTGGCAAACGAGTCCCCTTCTAATCGAAAGATAACGAGTGCGAGAGGAGAGGCTGGCTGTGTCATGTCTACACAACGTAGCGTGGCGTAACAAAGATCATGACCGCGTAGAATAATTTCGTATGTCAACGCACCACCTCGGATAGCATTCTGCAGAAGGGGTAAATCGATCCGTAGTCCTCGATTGGTCATATGGTAAGGTGCATCGGTATGTTTCCTACTCCGGTGAGCGGGAATAATGGCCGAGGAATCTAAAAATGACTTAGGGGAAGGGGCCAGTAAGCTGGTAAGTAGATTGCCTTTGTTCTTCCAGCTCGCTTTCTCGTCGCCTTTCCAGTATGGTCCAGTTAGGTTTCTGCTAATATTCCATGCAAATAATGATTGGTCATCGGAAGATTTCAATATTTCTTCTTGAAGCCGAGTGAATGCCTTCGAACCCTCGCCGTATAGAAGTGGCATATTGACATCAAATATCCCAAGGAGGCAGTATGCCATATCTTCCTCTCTCGTTGTTTCTCTTCTCGAAGCCCAGGACATTCTTTGCGCCACGCTAGCTGCTCGAATTTCTGTCGCGCCATTGAGATATATATGAGGTATTCCAGTAATTGACGAGATAACTCTCTTCAAATTGTCATCGAATGACTCCAGCTTTCCAACAAGCGCCCAATTTTTGTCGTAAACCATGATTTGCCTTGGTGCGATTAGTTCTTGCAACGTCCACCCCCTGGTAAACCAGCGGCATTTACTCAAGCAATTCAGACACCACCGGTCGCTTTGGCTTTCAGGTTCGGAAAACTTTGTACAGCAGATTCGACAAGTATCATCTTCGACATTGATTGAGCTCAATGTAAAGTCTTCAAGATACACATAGCAAGCCCGTGAATGTGCATACCATTGAAACATTAAATTGATTGCCTCGGACAATTCCGCACTGCTCGTCTTGTCGATGCAAACTCGGTCAATACTCCTGGTGAACCGGGAGCGATAAATACTATGTACGCCTGGCACAATTCTCAGTTAGTCCGAACCGTCTATGGTATTTAAGATCAAAATTCAACGCAAATAATCGGGTGGTATGGTCTGTGAGTAAATTCGTGCTGTTGATAAATTGACCAAGAAACTAACCAGATCCAGAGTGGTATGACGTCGCGTTGTGGTTGTGTCCAATGGCACCTTCGCTTTCCCGCGCCAGCCTGGGTTCGATTGTGAGTGCTGTCACCTTCTTAATTTAATTGCTTTCTAACGCCCATCCAGCCCAGTACCGCCATCAATTCCTTCTTTTTTTAAATTCATCTTTTTTTAAATTCATCTTTTTCAAATTCATCTTTTTCAAATTCATCTTTTTCAAATTCATCTTTTTCAAATTCATCTTTTTCAAATTCATCTTTTTTCGTTGTTATGGCGTACACAAGGAAGCAACTACATACTCTTTAGCATCAATCTTCCATTTGGCTAGCTCCTTGCGGTATACGACTGGAAGGACTCCAAGTATCTAAAATTTTTGACAAGACAGGTTGCCCGCACACACCCCATCGTCTTACTATGTTTGACAAGTTCTTGCGCAAGATTGAAGGCACCGACTCATCGACTGGAATGAATCTGGTGAAATCATTGCAAAGTTTACAAAAATGAACCCGCTCCACAAGAAGTGGCCGATGCCCCAGAGTCCATTGTGGCATTGTCTCCAAGTATGACGGCTCGTCATTCATCGTTTTCGTTCTCTTCTTACATTTTACGCAAAACATCCTGACGGTCTGTGGTAATCCTTGAGTGTCGTCAGGCAACCGCACATAGAGCTTCCAGTCCGGGGTAAGGGTCCGATCCGGTGTTTTGAGAGTTGGGACAGTTGAAGTCACCCAAAGGAGCTTTTCATCTTGTGGTATGAACCATTTCTGCTTGGCCCCACATCTATCTGAGCGGCACCATCGTTTACGGGCCACGATATGATCAGGCGCATTGACTGCCCAGATCGCTGGGTCCTTCCCCTAGATTGTTTCCCGCATTCATAGCATTTCAGTTGAATCGGTCTCTCGAAACCAATGTACCAAAGATCTTCGTGACTATTGAGAATCTTGTTCTTCAGCTGAAGAGAATTTAAAATCTCAAGCTGAAGTGTCAAAATTGCGTGTATTACTGCCACGAGTGATGATGGTTCTCCAATACCTGCAATTTGGCACAGTTTCTCAAGAACACCATTAGGGGTCTTTGGCCAAGCATTTCGGAGTAAATTTTGTTGTTGGCCCTTGAACCAAAGCAGAACAGGGGGGAGGGAATTGTTTCGGGCTAGACCACTGTTGGCCTATTGCTTCCTCGCAAGCGGATAGAGCGTTTGGTATGAGGGATCGCAGCGCTGCAGTACTCCAGGGTTTTGTATCAAAATATTCGGCCTACGCCCCGAATTCCTTCTTCTTTTGCAGATCCCCAGCCTCACCATCCACGTCAGCCTCTAAAGAGGACACTTCTACGCCTTTCTCGGTATCAAGAAGATCTGAAGATCGCTGGAGCTCGTGGTCCGCGATTAGGTCGCGTATTTTTGATGGAATCCTTGTCGGCCATCTTCTTTGTCGGTAGTAGTTCTCTTGATATGTGATGGATTCATTCGACATGAGTACGGCTGCCTTGGTTATTCTGTCTTGATCGATAAGAATTGAGGAGCCTTCCTTCTCATAGAATAAGCGTTGGGGATGCTTTGCAAAGAGCAAGACTCTACGAAAAACCTCTCCCTGGACTTGATTATCGAAGCCAGACTCTGATTCTGCAATGAGGACAATGCCGTCAAGCCAGTCCCAGAGCGGCAAAGCTACAAATTGACGGTGTTGATTATTTAAAATGCGTTTTTGAACCTTTTCGCCATAGACAATGGCGACTTGCGCGTGTAAGGACTCTTCGATGCGGGTGAACTCCTCGTGCACAGCCAAAACCTTGGGTGAGTAAGTTTCTATGCCCTCCGAATCAGCTGAGCGTCGATGAAGATGATCAAACATTACGGTATGTTCGGCTCCGTATGCGTTTCCCATAACCATCACGGTACAGCCGTTGCTTAGATCTGCGGTCTCATTGTGCTCGTTTTTGAATGTAGTGAAAGATGGTTGATTGAGGTAATGGGCTAGTGTCGCCTTCAGCGATCCTGAAGGTCTGACAACATCCTTCTCTGACTTATTATTTCCTTCATCTAGCCATGCCGTGACTTCCTTCTGCTTGAAACTTTCAAAGGCCTTGTCAAGACTGTGAATCGAAGGCTGGATAACTGGTAGGAATATAGCACGATAGTTAGAGATTATTCAATAGACTGAATGGTTTGAAGAAATACCTTGCATGTCTCGGAAGTGAAGTTTCGCGAGGCCGTCTTTATTTTCCCGCCATAGCTGCTTCAAATGTGGCTCCAAGTTGGACGTGTCTATGTCTGGAAGCCAAAGGTTTCCAAGAGCGCGGAATTTCCGGGTCTGAAGAGACCCGACAGAGTGTGACATTGCTGTTATGAATTGTTGGGGGGACTCTCGGGACCTGGTCGGATCGCTAAAATTTATACACTCCTGGGAGAAACACACGCTCCTGGGACAAACACGCTCCTGGGAGAAACAACACCCCCGGGAGAGAGCCTCCCAGGAACAGAGCATGACATGGGAGAAGATATACAGGGAGAGAATCATGCATGATCAAGTCCGCTCAGGGCGAGCTCAGTCTTGCTGCTTACTCATTGCTCACGTTACACCCCTGTGAAACTCACGACTGAAAACAGAAGTAGAATTTACTATGATATTAGTTTCCATGTGAGAGTATCTCGCTATTTCGGCTGGGAATTCGGAACTGCCACTTAGGGGATGAAATACGTTAAGTTAATCGATGAGGGCTTCCCCAAGGGTTTAGAAAGGGTTTCACATTCCAGTTGGCAGCCTGCGTCTAGAGTGGCTCGTGGCTGGAAATCAACGGTGCAGCAGGGTCGTTATGAGTTATCGTATGACTCAAGAGCAGGCCTGGTTGCGCGCCTTATCAACTGATCAAAGGCTACCTTAGGTCTATGTGCTGTTATTAGGGGGCGGCAACAAATAGAATAAGGATTCTCGAACAGAAAATAACTGAGTAAGAAGCAAGAATACTACGTACGTCTAACTAAGTTTGGCAAGTTACAGCTCCCGTCGTTTTCGGCGGCAGATGCCGCCGATTTCGTAGGGCATTGTCACCGGTGGTAGGACTGTATAGTGCAACAAGTATCAACCCGAAAGTATCGCAATCCATCGCGACTAGCTTGTTCTCCACAGAATCTGATCTTCTCATGGCCAAGCTTGCTCTTACCAGCTCCATTTGTCAGGTCCTTAAAGGTGAACTCCTCTGTGACCGCCCCCCAGGTGTGGGAGAGTATCGCGTAGGCTGGGATGTCTTTGCTGGTAAATTCGCTAAGTGCGAGCTCGCCATCGACGTCGTATTCTAGGAGGCGCATGGTGAGAACGTGATTTACCAAGTGGTGCGTCCAGTATGTATACGATACTGCAGTACAGGCCATAACGAAATCGGTTTCACCACTTTGAGCGCGCACACTCAAACTCAGCCTCGGAGACCATACAAGCTCTGTTCAGGAAAACCTGCCATTCGGTTTAAGCGGTACTGTACGCCCTTTTAGGTTTTAGCTTGAATATGTAGGTACAAGAGAAAATTTTTATGTGAATGCAAACGCAACTTCATTGTGATAACGTTGGACACGGCTATATTGAGAAAAGAAATGGATTCAATCGAGAAAAAGTTTGCTGGAGATTACGATAATGTAGCTGACGGAAGAGTGTCAGCGGACGTCGTGTCTTTCCTACAATATGGAATATTTCACCTCCAGACTGGATATTTTTGGGTTCAAGGATATACGGAGTTACATCAACTTGAAGTTCAGCACATCATGTGCTAATAAAACGAGCCCGTGAATAAGCACACCGCCAATGCGGGTCACGATGGCGGTGCAACGAATGGCAATTTTGGTGTGTCCGTGTCCACAGAAATTCAAAATGTCAGACTGTCAAAGACATCAAGCTATTCTGGAGGACAAATTACTTCCTTTAACTCAATTCTACCCTCCTTAAACTTAATTAAGTTGAATTTATCCACGTAAAGTTCAAACATCATGGCAACTGCAGCTGGTGTCGTCTCAGCACTCAATCAGAGGCCGATAAAGAATACAATCTGCCTCTTCGACGTCGATGGCACTCTCACGCCAGCTAGAAGGGTATGTATCCGACTTTGAGGCTTGTCACAATGGCTCAAATTTATTGTTTCAACGGTTCATGTTCTCGGCAAAAAGAAACGTAGCTCACAGGTAAACGCAGAGCGTATCGCCCGAGATGCTCCAAGTGCTGACTGAGCTCCGTCACAAAGTCGCCATTGGCTTCGTCGGTGGTTCAGATCTTGTCAAGCAGCAGGAGCAACTGGGTACTCCCGAAATCCCCGTCACGACACTGTTCGACTTCTGCTTCCCCGAGAACGGACTGACGGCTTACCGCATGGGTGTCAAGCTCGACAGCACCTCCTTCATCGGATGGCTCGGAGAGGAAAAGTACAAGCGTCTGGCGAAGTTCTGCTTGCGGTACATATCAGAGCTGGACATTCCCGTCATGAGAGGCACATTCATTGAGTTCCGCAACGGCATGATCAATGTCAGTCCTGTGGGAAGAAATGCGAGTACCCAGGAGAGGAACGACTATGAAGCCTATGATAAGCAGAATGGCATTCGAACCAAGATGGTGGAAGCTCTGCGCAACGAATTCCCAGATCTTGGTCTTGAATATTCGATTGGCGGTCAGATCTCGTTCGATGTGTTTCCCATAGGGTGGGACAAGACGTATTGCTTGAAGCACGTGGAGAACGACAAGAATCTGCCTGATGGTGCCGACTTTAAGACGATCCACTTCTTCGGCGACAAGGCTTTCAAGGGTGGGAATGATTGGGAGATATACAGTGACCCGAGGACAATTGGGCATGCAGTTAAGAATCCGGATGACACCATTGCGGAATTGAAGAAATTGTTCTTCTGACTTGACAAGGAGTATGGGAGACTTTAAGACCCTGAGATTATGATGCGCTATTATCGATGTAGCCATTTGAAAGGCGCTGAACAGCTTCGCAATCGATTGAACGGCGAAGAGTTCAAGATTATAGACAGCAACCTCCATCAACCCCGTCGCTATATCTAATGAGAAAGTCGTCCTACCTCCCACCGCCATAACTCTTGATTTCTCTGATTGCATTTCTCCTATACTCGGAGTCCGCGAAGAGAGCTTGAATAAGTTCGATGACTTCATTCATTTCGAACTCCAGCCCGAGCTCACCTTCTGTCCAGAGATATTTGATATCTGCCAGGCTTGCGTCCAGTATTTCGCCAAGATAAACAAAGCGGAACCAATCCGGAGTATAGGCTTGTACAAGTAATCGTTTCTCTCCAATGCTAGGGTCCATTTGCTCGAAGAGGTCCGCAAGCTGAGAAACTTGATCGCAGAGGCCTTTCAGAACTCTGCTCTGCTCCTCAGATATACCAGCTGGATCATCGGCGAGCTCGAGGATATCAGAAGTAACTTTCGAAATGACCGTGCTAAGGAGAGAACCCAAGCTTTGAAGACGGGCGGACTCGGAGAGGACGTCTCTCCAGGACTTGTCGACATCGCGGATGCGATCCACTACAATCTGGACGGTGTTTCTGTACTCTCGCGCATTGATTGGAGCGCTGCAGTTGGCGAAGCCGGATGCGCTTGACAGCAGGTCGCGTAGAATTGTTCGCTGAGAGTCCATTTCGCGACCATATGCTCGCTTTGCAAAGGATTCCAAGAGACGGATTTCGTTGTCAAGACGGAGGCGTTTCGCCAGTGGGTGCCCCGGTGGAACGTTGGCAACAAGCTCCTGGAGCGACGTAATGAGATGTTGAGTGTCGTTGTAAAGTAGCATGTTCGCAGCGGGGTCCGAGGCATAAAAGTTCGAAGCAGTTGCCCGGTAGAGCGCAAGGAGAAGTGTTGGGATGGAGGACAAAGCTGGTGCAGCCGATGATATTTGTTGCACTGGAAACGTTGGAGACGACAGCGTCTCGGCATCATCGAGCACTTGAACAATGAGTTCGAGAATGTTATCAGGAAGTGCAGTGATGGTAAACGCTTCGCGCAAGGTTATTTCGCGGTCTGCTGGAGGAGGCACCTTGGCGTTTCCGTTGGCTGCATCCTTTGGTTTCGAAGGCTTAGATGCTTGAACTTGCTCTTCCTTCTCTCCTGCATCATCTCCCCAACCCCATGCATCAGCGTCGACTTCTTCTTCAGCGTGTGCAGCAGACTTCTCCTGGGACTCTTCTTCCAGATTTGGGCCGTCATCTTCGACGCCCCATGCACTAACGTCCTCCTCGTCCTCCGCGGAAGTTTTCCCTGGCTGCGACTTAGCCGGATGTTGCTCTTCTTTGGCGTCGTCGGCCCAATGGGCATTCCAGTCATCGTCCTGTTGATTACCTGTAACCATAACGTCGTCGTGAGCAACTATTTGCGTCTCTACGCGCTCGGCGGACTTCTTCACTTTGATATCTTCGTAGGCTTTGCGACGCATCACAGCTAAAGCGGCCTCGCGGCGCCTTGACATCCAACTGACTGGCAGTCTTTGAACCCATTCAGAGAGATCGGCATCACTGGGAATGGTTATACTGAAAGTGTCAATGTACTCTCCGAGTGCTGAAATATCCGAAACTGTGGTTTCATATGACCCGAGAATATCTAGACTGGTGGGTATGGATGAGTCCAAGCCATCGATGAGCTGGACCATTAAGGACGGAAGTATCATTCCGAGTAAGGGATCAAAAATTATTTGTGGTAGATGCTCCGTGAGGAAATCAATCAACCTTCGGACGTCACGCACAATCGAAGATGCTGTAGGGTCTTCTACTCTACCTGAGGTCCGAAGTGATTCATCCTCAATGTAGAGCTCGCGCATTGCTCCATCGGCAGCCACAGTGAAACGAGGACTAATGATAACGGTGTCGAGATCCTTATGCAATCGGGATGTAACTTTTTCGAGGAGACCGACTTGGGAGAGTGCCTTCGACACATCGTCCAAAGGGAGAGAGCCAATGAGGTTCGAATGAATTGTCAGTTTGCGGTTATCGTAGTCGCAAACGATGCTCTTGCTCCAAATATCTAAGAGCTTCCCACCCAATAGTTCCTGCAGTTGGTTGGCGCGTCGCTTCAGTATCCCGGCGAAACGCGTGTTGTCGTACGCTTCCAGCTGCATCATGACGCTTCGGGCATTGTCAAGTTTTTCTAAGGACTCAAGAAGTTCATCTTGAAATACTGCATCCTGAGCACTATCCAAAAGCCCGGAGACTATCTGTAGCTGCTCAAGGGTGTCGGCCAGCGTTTCATTGAAGTCCAACTCTTTTCTCAGCAGATTGACCTTGTTTGACGTGTCTTCAACATGAGCACGTAAGCTTTTGCCAGCTTCTGCTTCTTGTACAATCTCCTTAGCGGTCTGTTTGGATCGGACGATGTCGGCTTGAAGCCGTTTCGCTTGCGCTATCCATCCGTCGACATCTTTGGCCGATTGGCGACTCAACTCTCGAATTTCGGTCTGCACAGAGTCGATCAGCAATGAAATAGACTAGCAGCTTCCACATTGACGTACCCGAACTTTCTCGCGCTCTCTCCCAATGGCGCTTAAGATGTCAGTCAAATTGGATGAAGTCAGCTCTGCTGAAGCTGTCTGCTCCGATTCGGGATATGCTTTGAATTCGACATGGTTCAAGATCGCTTGAGAGATGTCTGCGGAGAGCGCTGTGGTAGACATGAATCAGAGAAGACTAAGATTACATTACGCAGGAGTATGGGTTGATGTGTTTGGTAGGTGACTTCGAAAATTGATGCGACGTCAATCATATGCAACGCAAAGCTCGGGAGCTTCCCGTATCGTATTCGAATTCCAAAGTGTGGCGGTGCAAGTCGTTTCGCACTCGGTCAGCTTTCCAGCTGTGAACAACCTAGCGAGTTCATCGCAGCTTTTCAACTTGATATTTTCCGCTAGAAACTTAGATTCGCCAGTCGACAGCTCGCTGTTGGCCTCACTGAAGCACATTTTCAACTTCAATTCTCGCTCCTCTTTTCCTCTAAGAGTTCGGGGGTTCGTACAACTACTCGGTGTACTACAGACATAGAAGGGATCACTCATCTTCACTTCAAATTCCATTTCCACTACGTGTTCTTTATTTTTATTTCGATTGCTGTGTATTTCCTTGTTGATAATTCCGAAGCAAGTCCCCACTCCTGCAAACATGGATGGACCATTGGCCCCGGGCAAGAGAAAGTCACAATTTCGCATGATTCAGAACTTCAAGACGGACTACGCCGATGCAGAATTCACCCAGTATGAATCTGAGAAGACTGGAATGAGAATTGCAATATGCGAACGGCAGAGCCCAAAGGTTCACGGCTATTTTGCCCTGGCTACCGAGATTCACGATGATTCTGGAGCTCCTCACACCCTAGAGCATCTCATATTCATGGGCTCAAAAAGCTACAAATACAAGGGAGTGTTGGACAAGCTAGCCACACGAGCCTATTCGTTCACGAATGCGTGGACTGCGACAGATCATACAGCCTATACTTTAGAGACAGCAGGCTGGGCTGGATTTGCTCAGATCCTACCAGTCTATCTCGAGCACGTCATCGTGCCTACTTTGACAAATCCGGCGTGCTATACAGAAGTATGGCACATCGATGGCAACGGTGATGATGCCGGAGTCGTTTACTCAGAAATGCAAGGCGTACAGAATACTCAAGGCGAACTTATGGAGCTTCAAGCACGACGGTTACTGTATCCGGAAGGTGATGGGTTCAGATACGAAACGGGTGGAATGATGGAAGCTCTACGAGTTCTCACACCTGATCGTATTCGAGAATTCCATAAAGCAATGTACCAACCGAAAAACCTGTGCCTAGTGCTTATCGGCCCGATAGATCAAGACGAGTTGCTGAAGATACTGGACAAGTTCGAAGATACCATCCTCGAAGATGTACCACCCATAGATGCGCCGTTCAAGCGACCATGGGTTGAGTCACGGCGCACACCGCCACTTGAAAAAAGTATCATCAAAAGAGTCGAGTTTCCAGAAGAGGACGAGTCGATCGGTGAGATATTGATGGGATTCTTTGGTCCCGACACCAATGAAACTCTGGAGTGCGTGGCAGTGGATGTCCTACTCATGTACCTTGCCGATTCGTCCGTGTCTCTACTCGAGAATACACTCGTAGACAAGGAAGAACTTTGCAGTGCGGTCTATCGATACAGCGAAACTCGACCGAACAATGTTCTTTGGTTTACGTTGAGTGCTGTTGCTACAGAGCGATTGGAGGAGGTCGAGAAACGATTCTTCGAACTCGTCAGAACAGCGGCCGCCGAACCGTTAGACATGGTGTACATGGCAGATTGTATAAAAAGATTCAAGAAACAGGTCATGTTTGGCACAGAGACATCTCTTACAATCTTCAGCGACTCTCTGATAGAGGATCATCTCTATGGAAATAGAGACGGTAGAGATTTGTATACGGCCATCGCCAACATCAAATACTTCGATATCATCGAGACATGGAGCGACAAGCAATGGCGGGAACTTCTGTCACGATACATCTCCAACAATAACCACGTTTCCATTCTGGGTGTCCCATCCAAGAAGCTTTCGGCGAAGCTCAAAGCAGATGAGAAAGCCAGAGTGGAGGCTCAAAAGACAAAGCTTGGTGAGAAAGGCCTAGAGAAACTGAAAGAGGATTTAGAAAAGGCAAAGGCCGAAAATGACAAACCAATACCCAAGGAGATTTTGCAAAGCTTCAAGGTGCCACCACCGGACTCGATTCATTTCATAGAGTCAACTACGGCACGGTCGGGGCTTGCTAAGAAGATGGGCAATCTGAACAACGACATACAGAAGATCGTGGATAAGGACAATTCGGATCTGCCTCTGTTCATCCATTTTGAAAGCATTCCAACCAATTTTGTGCACTTCAGTGTGGTCCTAAATACGCAATCTGTTCCGCTCGAACTGAAACCGCTACTCCCGCTTTACCTGATGAACTTTTTTGCGACACCGATTGAGCGGGACAACAAGCGCATTGAGTACGAAGACGTTGTCAAGGAGCTAGAACAGGATACCGTCACGTTCCAGATTGAGTCTGGCTCAAATCTGGGAAACTCTGAGCTTATCCGCATCAAATTTGTTGTGGAACCAATAAGGTACAAGAGAGCCATTCAATGGGCGAAGGAGTTGATGTTTAACAGCATCTTCGACCCAGAACGCCTGAAGCCACTATTAGCAAAGATTCTGGCCGATATTCCCGATGAGAAGCGAAACGGCAATGATATGCTGAGCGCAGTCAATAGCATTCTGCAATTCGCCAGGCTCTCTACCACCCGATCACAAAACACTCTTGTCAAAGCTCTGTACTTGAAGCGCATTGCCAAGCTGCTGGCGTTGCAGCCCAAAGACGTCATCTCGAAGCTGGAGATCGTCCGTACGTCTCTCTTCACCTTCTCCAACATGCGCGTGTACGTCGCCGCAGATATCCCCAAGCTACCGAAGCCGGTGTCCACGTGGGAAGAGCTGACCTCAGCCCTCGACACCAAGCAAGCACTGCACCCGCTGGACAGCCGCAAAGCCGTGCTCAGCGACAAAGCACTCAGGCCGGGAAACGCCGCATACATCGTGCCGATGGCGACGATCGACTCCTCGTTCGGCATGCTCACGGCGCGCGGCGTCGAAGGCTTCGACAACGCACGCCTGCCGGCGCTGATGGTGGCGATCGCGTACCTGGACGCGGTGGAAGGGCCGCTGTGGGTGGCGGTGCGCGGCACGGGGCTGGCGTACGGCACGCACTTCTCGCGCGGCACTGATGTCGGCCTGCTGAGCTTCAACATCTACCGGTCGCCGGACGCGTTCAAGGCGTACGACGTGGCGCGGGCGACGGTGCGCGAGTACGCGAGCGGCGAGAGGGACTTCGATGCGTTTGCGCTCGAGGGCGCTGTCAGCGCTATCGTTGTCGCCTTCGCCGACGAGCAGCCTACCATGATCAACGCTGCGGCCGTGGGCTTCGTCAATCAGGTCGTCAAAGGCATTTCGAAGGACTGGGGTGCGAGCATTTTGAAGAAGGTTCGCGATGTGACCAGGGCGGATTTGAGGGCCATCATGAAGGATGTGCTCGTGCCAGTGTTTGAGCCGGAGACGGCAATTTTGACTGTCACCTGTGCGACTATCATGGAAGAGGTAAGGTTATCCTTGCATTTGAAAGACGCAGATCTTTTGGAACTAACGGCAAACGCAGACTTTGGTCAAGAATTTCGAAAATGCTGGGTTTAAGCCGGAGGTCAGGACCTTGTCGTCCTTCCAGGATGATTACGGACTGAAGTTGGATGAGGAGGACCCAAATGAAGAGGATGATGAGGATGAAGAGGATGGCGATGATGACTTTCAGGAAGAACAGGATGAGGAGGTTCAGGATGACGACGGGCAGGATGGAGACGGTGCGGCTGCTGCGGCGTAGCTAAGATCGGGTGGCAAGTTGGAGCCCGGAGTAACGTTTGAGGGGATTGGAGTGTGGATCGTATAGATACGATAACAAATAGAGGAACGGCATTGTTCAAACTAACATAAATTTGTACCTACCATTTGATTTCTTGCGCGGTGTTTCTATAATTTCTTTCCTTTATGAAAATGCTGGCCAATCAGGACTTTCGGAGCCGGTTCCGACCGATCGCAACTTGATCCAAAATTTTTGAATTGCTCGTCTCAAACATCGAGCATCATCACTTCCAAGAGCAACAACTTTCGCAGAGACCAATATCAATGTCGGCGGGCACTGCGCCTAATAGCGCAGGCTTGGTTTCGCAGGTCAAGATATTACTTTCAACCCGTGATCCAGAATTAAGGTTACCGGAAGGAACAGGCCCAATTCTCGTCTCTACCAGTATGAACAAGTGAACATGCTGCATGGCGCCTGTCAAACTAACGTTGTTCTAGATCTCAAGAGATATGCTCTCTCCACGCTGGTCAACAAACTTCTTGACGCCGAAAAAGCCGTGCCCTACGAGTTCTTGATCAAGGGTCAATTTCTGCGGACATCGATCGATGATTTCCTGACGGCAAATGGAATCTCGGCTGAAAGCACTCTTGGCGTGGAGTATGTTCGCGCAATAATACCACCACTATTCGCTGCAGCATTCGAGCATGACGACTGGGTTAGTTCTGTGGATGTGCTCTCCGCGACCTCGCCCGCAGCGGTGTGGGCGACGGACACAGCGAAGCCCCACTTGGGCCACGACAGAATACTATCGGGCAGCTACGACGGATCGTTGCAATTATGGAATGTCAATTCCGAACTTCTCGGCACTTCACCTTCGGCGGCAAATGGCAGCCACAGCGCTGCGATTAAAGCGGTCAAATTTTTGTCGCCGACTTCATGTGTCTCGGCCGGAAACGACCGCACGATACGGATGTGGGAATGCTCTTCCGACGGAAATGACGGCGCATCGAAAATTTCGCCAGCCGTCGAGCTGTATGGCCACATATCCGGCGTCAATTGCTTGGCAGTGCATGCCCCGTCATCCCGTGTTCTATCTGGGTCCGCCGATCAGACCATCTGCCTGTGGTCGACCAAAAAGACGGACGCGCCTCCAGCTCCGGCACACCTTTTGCCTTCCGCGCTCCCCAACAGCAAGCGACGCAGGGCAGAGAATGCGGCGAAGGCGGTGGCCCAACGCGGCGCCTTGCGGCAGCTGGCAGGCCACGCTGGAGCGGTCTCCGGGGTGCAGTTCTCTCCGCACGACGCGACGGTTGCATATTCGGCGGGGTGGGACCGCAGTGTGCGGACGTGGGATCTGCTGACGGGCGGGTGTGTCGACGCGCGCAGCACCGCGCACCCCCTGCTGTCGCTGTGTGCAATGAGCGCCGTTAGCCTCCTTGCTGCGGGATCGAGCGCGCGGCACATCACTCTGCTGGATCCGCGGGCGTCGGCTGCAACCGTGGCGGCCATGACGCTGCGAGGCCACACCAATGCCGTGGTGAGCCTCTGTGCCGACCCGGCCAGCTCCTACGGCCTGGTCAGCGGCAGTCACGATGGGACGTGCCGCGTGTGGGACATCAGAAGCGTCAGGCCGAGCACGGGGACGGGCGTGGGAGCTGATCCCGGCGGAACGGTCGGCGAATGCGTTTACGTGATCGAGCGGGAGGGCACGAACGGTGAGGTCAAGAGGAGGCCGCCTGTAGCCGGGGACGGCGTGAAGGTGTTTGGTGTAGTCTGGGACCAGGAATTGGGAATCGTCAGCGCAGGCGAAGACAAGAGAGTGCAGATCAACCGGCCAAGCCGATGAAATTCGGGAGGCTGTTTTTAGGTTTGGGGAAGAAAAACTCACGGCACGACAGGGTATGTAGGGTGCGCCATCCTGTCAGGAACGGTATGGAAAGGCGTTTCAATAGCAGGTCATATCGAATTACGGCCTACTCTCTGGGCTATTTGAGACAATTATTGCAAGCAGCCTGGTAGTCGGGCGGAACGAGATGGGTGATGGCTTGCATTGCACCGCTCCCGCGACCATACTCAACTCAGACAGCTGTCATGGCGTAAGGCCACTTGGTGCTCACGGCGTCGGTTCGCTTCGGTCCAAATACGAGCGCAGACGGAGGCAAAGGTGGACTAACGACTGCGGTTAGATGCGAATGCCGCCACGGAGTGTGTTGTCGCAGGCCAGGCTTCGGAGCAGCAACGACGTAGCCACTGGCATGGCGGTGACACGAACGACGGTCGCCGTGTCAGGAAGCATGGCAGGCCGTTGGATGGCGCGTTTCCAGACATTTGATCCATCATCAGCGCCCTGGAAGAGTGGATTTTATGTGCTCAGCGAATCTTGCATACTCTCCGCACCATCGGTGACTGGCTGTCGGGCCCAAGCTAAGCAGAGGCAGGCTGTCGATGCCAGGATGCATGCGTTCGGGCAACAGCTTCCTTGCTTCCCCGATAAGCTTCCATTGGTGTGACTGGGGCCAGTGTCGTCCTCTCTCGGCCTTGGAACGACACCAAATGTTGCTTGCTTCATCGCAAGTTCCCACTCCCCCCATCGGTCTGGATCGTGTAGTACGCAGCCCTGGAGGGCGGACTCTCGAACTCCCGTCTGTTTCTTCCGCCTCACCGCGCGGTGCAAAGCATTCCTCCATTTTGACTGCTACTGTTTAAAGCGCCAATTTATTTTTTTAGCCCTGTGTCGTGCGCTTCGATGCTGCTTCAATCATTCCGTGATTATATATAATACGCGCCTTGCGACCGATCGCCGAGCTCCTGTTCTCTCAGCGCCTCACCACATTTTTGATTTTAATGCGCGCACTTGCTGCCGACGTCTTTCCACTGTCTCAAGCGTCGTGGCCGTCGTTCAAATTATCGTCGCGCTCCGTTTTCGATCTTGCCGTCAACCCAACGCTGGTCAAGTCGCCGTCACCCATCTACAATCTTTTCTCCGGATTCGCGCTCGATCACACCGACAGACTGGGATGCCCATGGACACTAAATCCAACCGGCGGAATCTGAAAGGCTTCAACGGTACGAAAATCAGCTGACGCATAACTTTCGGGACTCGGTCGCTGACACTTTGTTTCTTTTTTGCTCAGGAGGAGAGCCACAGTACCGAGCCAAGCGCGTGCGCGCCGCAGTGGCATGCGGCAGGTTCAATGCTTTGCCCGAGGACTGCACTCCGCAAGTGCGCGCCGACGCTTTCAGAGAGGTGTAAGTGCTGTACGTGATTGATTTCGTGCATGACTGTTGCGTTCGTTGGCTTTCTGCAGCTTTCCGCATTGCACGCATTGTATCGCCACGCTGTCTCACGCCTGGCATGATGCGGTCGGTAGTCACACCTTGTAATAGCAGCTGCTGGGCTACACCTTTCGCGCACCCCCTTGATCTCCACCCTTCATGCCCCCCCCCCCACACACACACCGACAATTCCAACGGTCCCAAGCTTATTAATTCAACTTCAGCTTTAGTCACTGACTCTCGCATCAGGATATACGGCTCCGGCCACGACTCGCACGAATCACCGACCCATGCAGAGGCCAACCACTCTCCGTCACTCTCGCATTCACAGTCAGCTGCCTCGGCCGTCGTGGGCGTCGCTTCTGCCTCGCCGGTCACGCCACCCCTTACGCCCACGCCTGCATTTGCGCTCGATCTCGACTCGAACGGGCAGGCGGCTAATCGTGGCACTCCTAGCGTGATATCTCCCTCGTCCTCGCGTTGTTCTTCTTCCTCTTCAGCCTTACTGGGATCAGGGTCTCAGCCTTGCCCTGCTGCCACTCGCGTCGGCTGGGCGCCCGTTCCTGACTTCCCCGACCAATTGCAGCTCTCAGCGGCCGATAGTGCAGACAGTGCATGCGCCAGGGCCGTGGCTTTGGACTCGGGATCGCCGGCTTCGGCAGCGCGTCAAGCAGATCACCATCCCACAGTCTCCAACGCCCACGAGAACCTCTATCCCACCAGCTGTGGCCCGTATGTCAAGGCTCCAATCTACGTCGATTATGGCATCAACGTGCACATCGGGTCCTCCACCTTCATCAACCGGAACTGTCACATTTTGGACTCTCCCGTCGCCAAGCTCGTCATCGGTGAGCGCGTGCTGCTCGGACCTAACGTACACCTCTACAACGTTACCCACACCCTCGATATGCACCACCGAACCGATCCATCGTACCACTCGTCGAGCTTGGCTGGTGACATTGTAATCGGCGATGATTGTTGGATCGGTGAGAACCCCTCTTTTTTAATTCTCCACCCTGATTGGTCGTGCTCTTCATTTTCCCTCCCGCGAATCCTGCGTTTTCCTTTTTATGCTCTCCCACAAACCCTTACCCTCTCTTGCCTCCACCACTGGCCTGACGTGACTGCGCCTTTGCAAAATCTTTTTACGCCCACGAAGCTGACCGGAAACTCCCACATAGGAGGCGGCGCAACCATTCTCCCTGGCGTCACCATTGGTAACGGTAGCGTCATTGGCGCTGGCAGCGTCGTCACAAGAAACGTCCCTGCACATCATCTGGCAGTCGGCGTCCCTGCGCGAGTCATCCGCAAGCTTAAAGATGACGACTGTCAGGTTGATCTTTTACGCCCAATAAAGCAATTACTATGGCTGGACTCGGCCATGCCGCTGGTGGGAGGAGACATTGGCGGAGACGTCTGGGGGATTAGGGCAGCGAGAGCGAAGATAAAGAAACTGGAGCTGCTGACGGCGCTTCTCGCGACTACGGTGCTTTGGCTATGGTGTCGTGGAGGTACGAGAGCTTCAGCCCGATGAAACTGCATGTGGACGGGAAATGATACTGGTGTCATGAACCAATGGGAATGAGGGCGAAGACTTAAAATGGCGACTTTGAAAACCCTTGTTTTGTTTGCTTTTTGCACCTCTTTTTATCTTCCTGCGGCGCCTTGTCCATCCCCAACGTTGGCCGAGAGTCACGCGGCGGAGCCGAGCACCAAAAGCATGATACCCCAAAGAGCGCTCATCTGGGCTCGGCGTTGTTTGTTGACTCGCTGGGCTGGATGCTGGCGATACGGCGTATCTAGAGGTCCTTTTCTTTCCCGTTTCCAAAAAAAAAGCTTAATCGGATAATATTTCTTTTGCATGTCGGTCCGATCCAGGTCCAGTCAGCGGGCTGCGGCTGGCGAAGATACACTCTAAGCGCGCAGTATATCACGCGCGGTTCTCGATTCCGCAGAAACCACCTCGCATCAGCCCACCCATGGACAGTGATTGTTCCAAAAGCCCAATGTTCCATCTGAGGCGCTGGGCTTTTCCGTTGTCAGTAATGAGCAGCGCCCAAGGATGGCCCGTTCCCACTTCGCCACCTCCGCACAAGACGCAGCAAAGGTGAATTGGGGTCACTCCCACACTCTTCGACGACGTGCCGATCAACTCACCTTCAATCAAAACGGAGCGGAAGCGTGAATTGTGTTGGCCTCGCTTAGTCGGCTAATTGGACCAAACAAAGCTCGCGCCTTGCCTCGACTTGCATCGCCTCGCATCACCTTCCCTTCTTTCCATCTCGGACGGCCCGGTCGGCCGAGAGCGACACGAAGCATCGAACGCCCTTGGTTGTTATTCTTTTGGCTCCTTGCATCACAGGCTAATGGCAAGACCCATGTCGACGATTTCTATTTTGCGCCTCAACGCTGTTTTCGCAGTCCAGATAGCGCCAGTGATGCGACGTGACCCGGAGCCCTGCTTCACCGTTGGATCAAAAGTGGGTCGAATTGCCCTGAAGCTGGTTGATAATGCAGTCGCGTCGCAAGTGATGAGGATTTGCAAATCCCGCTGCGAGCTTGGGACCATGGTGGCTTGCAGCGCCATGCGGTTCAACTCAAACCGCTGGCAACCGCCTCCGATAAAACCGACCAAACGACGATCGATGGACGGAAATGCCTTTCCTCTCTATGAACCACTCAAAGTGGGCGCGTCCTGGAATTGACAGGAGTGGTGCCGACATCTTGCTGCGGCCTGCCATACGCAAGCCACGATTTTTCCAATTTCACAGTATTCCCTCGGACGAGAGAGCTTTGCCTTTGGCCGTTACGGCTGGATTTGACAGCGGGTGACCACTGACGTCGACCTTTGAGGTATAAAGTCGTACGATTCATGAACGGATGGCATGCAGCCGCCGAAGGCACAGCATCCAGGCGCTACTAACCACCCTTCTCCAACCTCGCGTCTATTCCTGCTTGATAACCTCACACATTTTGTAGGGGACGCGCCTCTATGGGCTGACGTTTCGGAATTAGAACCTGAAAACGAACTGGACGAGCTAGGCGACCACGGCACAGCCCATTATTACTCTATTAACGGCAATGTGATGATAACAACCATAGAGCCAACGATACGTTCATTGCACATTGCATCTCATTCGCTCCACAAAGTTCTACGAACATTCTTCGTCCTCATTGGCTCCACAAGCTCCACGAACATTCTTCGTCCTCATTGGCTCCACAAGCTCCACGAACATTCTTCGTCTTCATTCGCTCACATGCTGCACATGACCCTGAGATATGCTGCAAGTCTCGAAAACGCCGAACTATGAGGACATCTTTCTTTCGTGCATCCAAATTCCAAATGCGCCGCGCCAACGTCTTCCGGGCAGCGATTGGACACAAGGTAAGACTTCCAGAAGATTCGCAGTGCGTTTCGATATGCAACGTCCCGTGTGTGACAGATCATTACTACTTGTCGTTGAGCGAGTCTCTCTGTGTCACCATACCATTTCCTGTTCGATTTCTTGCTTCTACCGATCCTTCTTTTACAATGGGTGGGAGTTCTGATGCCGGTAAACTCTGAGAACCAGCCACGCAGTCTCTCATTGGAGAGGATTTCAGCCTTGGGAGACGTCTTGCATCCAACACGAGCTGGTTACACTCCTTGTTAAGACGACGTCGCCGACTCAACGCGCTGCGGCTGGAAAATTCCGGCAAAAAGCCACAGTGAGATTTCTCGATTCTTACTCACATCTGTGATTCTCAGCGTCTGCGCGACTAGTGCGAATGACCAGGAGCCAATGGTGCCGCAATTCCTAAGCAGGATCAGATCGCGATGTCTACGTAACATCCGGGCTACCTGCTCCAATGGGACGACTGACCCTCTATCGAGGAGACAGCGGGTGTGCAATGAGCAAGTTCCTGCCTCTGCTTCCTGCCGGGCTACCCGCTCTTTCGTCGTTTCGATGCCCAATGCCAATACGATGCCCAATCCCCCTTGCGTTGCGAAGATTCATTGAGCCCTTCAACTCTCCCTGTTCATTCTCCATACCCTTTGTGAAAGGAATCTAAGATTCTGGCGAAGGCACTCACGGCTCGATGTCTCTGTGCTACAGCGGAAACTGACCGTTCTTCTATCAAATAGGCTCATACCATTGCCATACCGAAGTGATTTATGTTGTTGTGACTTAGATGTGGACCACATAGGTTCTACTAATATCCATCTCGGCGGCGGTATTTAGAACAGCTAATTCAGCATATCCCTCCGGCACGACTATCTCCGAATTCTTTCTTTCCTCATATGCCTACGCTCCCGGATAGGCTCTTTCTTCGGACGTCGCTCCTGTGACCCTTCCACAGGCACTCTCATCATCCGTCTCTCGATAATGCATCTTAAACCTCACGTCCGATCATGCTTGCAGCCTCTTGTCTGGGTGCTGTGCAGTTTTGAACCAAATTCAAGAAGTCGGCTTCGTCTTCATATCTCTCAACGATATTCAGACTTTACGGAAGAATTCGCGAAGGTTGCGAGAAGAGAAACTCAAGTCCTTGTTCGATTCTTTACGGACCGTGAAGCCGGACGACTAACAAAAGGAGAGGCTTTTCATCAGGCTTCGTCTGTTTATACTCTCTTTAGGCCCCTCCTTCACGCCTCTCAGAGGATCCCATTAACGTCTTCCACGCTTTATTTGCCCTGCACTTGCGAATTCTCCATGCTCTGTCATACTCTTCTCTCTCTGCCTGTCGCATCTTCTCATACCATTATACTTTCACGTCATCCATATTTGTCATCTCTATTCTCCCAATGATCACGGTCGCGATTATCGGCGAATGGAAACCACATGGAGAAGTTGGAAAATGTCAATATAATGTTCGTCGGGGCTGTAAAATCGTTCAAGAGATAAGAAAGCCTAATCATTGTTCGACACCCTCTGCTTTTCGGGACGCATAGTCTTTGGTAGCACTTTTACAGCCATTTAGTTTCGATTTTGTCTTTCCCTGTCACCTTATCATTCAAAGGAACGCACAGCTGCTTTCAGAAACGCTCAAAGCTGGTCGTATGGTACTTCAGCGGCTACCACAAGATTCAAGAGGGCCCTACTAGTAGTCTCAGTATAGCAGGTACGTTCAATTAAGCTAAGCTATAGTACGCTCAGACTTAACCCTAAGGGGCGAAGTCAGAAAGACAAATTTGAGTGGGACTGCTGAACTGTAATGCTGTTCGGTAGGTTTTACCGGTACCATCTACTACCCTTCGAAGAAGATTCCGCTCAGTGTTCAGCTGAAACGAGATCCACTCGTAGCTTCCAGCTTTGTTTTCCTTCATAACTCACATTATGAAGCCAAGAGTGCTTCCACCGGATTTCACTGCTCCGACATCGTGTGATTCGTTTTGAGGGGACAGGGCTTAGTCCACTGCTCCACACAGGAGGAGTATTCCGCAAATGAACAGACAGAGTAAACCAAGCTAGGTTTTCAAAGCGCTGTTAGTTTTTGCACTAATTCTAACACTTGAGTAATCATTTCTTCTACTAATGTGGCAACCTGCTTAGCTGGTCAGTTAGCGCCATATGCAGAGCCTCGACTGATCGATTTACGACGCCACAAGGAAGGAAAAGAAAGTCAAATTAGACTAATTAGTTACTAGGTCGAAAATAGATATATAGAATGAGGTCGAGACTGGTTACTCGGCTTTGGCGTACGAGTTTTGTAAAAGAAATGTTGATCGCGATTCAGCCACTGCAATGGAATCGGATCGGCCAAGTTCCGTAGCTCATTCTCTCGCCGATTTCTAATGTCGACCGATGATTTACATTTCCTCCATAGAACCACCTTAGGACGTCTACTTAGGGCACGTTCAAGCTTACTCATGATCGCGCAGCCACTACTTAGGCTATTCATGCCCGAAAGCAGGAATGGACTTTGTATAAGACTCACAGCGTCCTCATATATCTATCGCCTTTTTGTGTAAAATACTTCTCTTCACCATGTATTTTCTCAGAAATTACTATCACAGCTTACGATGCCGTCTAATGTACCAACCAAAGGAATGAAAGCAGATACGAGAGAACCTTATCTAAAAGCTAAACAGTGATCACATTATGCACAACACGCTGTGAATTTTGCCAAGACAGCCGACTAGGTAGTAGCAATTCTCCGTAGTAATTTCACCCATTCTTGCGCCAGTAAAAGAACGAAACTCCTCACATGAAGTCGTCACTAGATGGACTGTCAGTGGCGTCAAGGAAGCGTTGATGCTGCCGGTAACTCACTCGTCCAATTCGTCATAGGCCGTAGTATCAGCCTTGGTCGCGACATCTCGGGTGGCAGACAGCGCAACCTTCGTCTTTGCCGCCTTGGACTTCTTGCCACCCTTCTCCGCCGCCTTTTCTTCCTTCAGCTTCTCGTTCGAAAGCGTGGTCAGCGCACTCGCGATCTTCTTGATCTGGTCGCTCGGCAGCTCCTTGGAGATCTGCTTGACGAAATCCTGCAGGAAGATGGAATACTGCGCTTTCTTCGCGTTCTGCGATATCAGAGGGACCAGCGTCTCGCGGAGCGTCGTGAACTGGTCTTTTGTGTTCGGGTCGAAGATCTTGAGGGAGGAGAAGTCAATGGCGGAACTTGGATCGCTGGGGTCGGCGAGGGTGATTTGCTTTGAGGCGATCCTGTTGTTTGAGATGCCCACACTGCCAAAGAGGTCTTCGGCGTGCCTCAAGTCCGAGTCTTTCTCGGTCCTTCGCAACCGCGCCCTCTTCTCTGCTTCTTCTTCATCCTCGCTGCTCTCCTCCTCGACTTCTTGTCTTCTTCGAGCATTCTCGGCTTGATGTGCCGCTATCCGCTGGGTTTTTGACATATGGCTGGCTTTAGCTTCGGCCTCAGCTTTCGCTTTTGCCTCTTCGGCCTTCCGCTCCTTCTCGCGCTCCTCATCGGAATCTTCTGCGGCGTCCCATGAATCGAGAACCTGTCCCTAGCATTAGCGTTCGTAGAAGCAAACGTGAGTGGAGTGGCGCACATCATCTTCTTCCTCGTCGTCAAACTTGCCTCGACGGGCCTGTGGAGGCGGCGATGAAGGAGGCGTGGAATCTTCCTCCTCTTCGTCTGTAGCTTAGCGTCAGAATACTTCGATTTCACTCAGGGCCGCTTGTTGAAGACGCAGAGAGATCATGCGATGACGTACCCCACCTTGACGGCGCCATGGCTGTCGCGACGTTCAAAGAAGCCGGTAGGGTTGAAGGTTGAGAGGATGTTGACTACGTAGCTGAGTTGTAAGTCGCGACAGTGGATGTATGGTGCGGGAGGTTGTCGGACAAAGGGTGGTAGGATGTGTAATTTCGAAAGTGGATATTTTGGAATTTGAGTGCTGTCTGAGAGTGCGGACAGATTAGGCTGAAATGGATAGCAACGTGTGGCCGGCTGTTGGAAGTTGTGTAAGCAGAAAGTAGAGTGCTCGCAAAAGGTGTTTCGGTTTGCTCTCTCTTGGACTCTTTGCCGGCAAGATGTGCAGCGAATTTGGAGTGTCAACTCTCGAACTCGCGAGACCCGCGGCTGCGCTCTGACGTGGAAAGATGCGACATTTGATCGGCTGTGAAACAAAGATGTGAGAGAGGCGCAAAGGCATCAAGGTATCAAGGCGTTACGCCGTTATCATAGCTGAGGCGTCAAGGCTCCTATCAGCCATTTCTTCAATGCCAAGAAATACGGATCAAAGTTAATGGTTGGCAAAGTTGGTCCAAAGCTTCCACATCCTCCTTTACATCTCCCATCAAATCCCATTCCCATTCAGCTCCTCCACCTACAATTTCCTGCTTCCATTCGATCATTTAGCGCTGCTGGCGTTGGGCTACTTCATTTTCTTCTCCTCTGAGTCTCGCACTCAGCCTAATTCCTCTTCATCTTCTCCCAAACTTTGATGCCGTTGCCAGTGTAGTCGGCAAGCAGCAGCTATGGCGCCTCAGCTACCAATCCGATTTACCGAGCTCTTGCAGGTAAGTAGTCACTTATGCCATCTACTGGATGATATGCAAGCTAACTTATGCGATCCAGCTCGGCAGCTATGATGTTCAAGTCAGTGGGCCAAAGAGGCCACCACATACATTTCCGGACGGTCGGATTGCTAACTCCGCACAGGCTTCTGCCATAGGCTTTAACACATGCGTAAGTTCCATCTGTCTGCCGTAGGTGTTGCTATTCTAACATTGTCCAGACACTCGAATCAGACAGCTTCATCTGCATCCGTCAGACCCACGAAACCACGGGAGCGGCGGAGGTCATTATCATTGATTTGAAGAACGGCAACAATGTCATCCGTCGACCCATCAAAGCCGATAGTGCCATCATGCACTGGACAAAGCAGATCATAGCCCTCAAGGCGCAACAGCGTACCCTTCAAGTCTTCGAGCTCGCACAAAAGCAAAAGCTGAAGAGTGCGACGATGAATGAGGACGTCGTGTTTTGGAAGTGGATCAGCGAAACAACTTTGGGTCTCGTCACAGATACTGCCGTGTACCATTGGGACGTCTTTGACCCAGCAGCGGCGCAACCGCAAAAGTTGTTTGAGCGAAACGCCAACCTGAACGGCTGTCAGATCATCAACTACCGTGTCAGCGATGATGGACAGTGGATGGTTGTTGTTGGCATCTCTCAGCAGCAAGGTCGTGTCGTTGGAGCCATGCAGCTCTACTCCCTGGCTAGAGGTATCAGCCAAGCGATCGAAGGCCATGCAGCATCCTTTGGCACTCTTCGACTTGAGGGCGCAACTTCCGACAGCAAGCTTTTCACTTTTGCGGTCCGCACCGCGACCGGTGCAAAGCTCCATGTTGTCGAAGTTGATCACCAAGCACCGAATCCGCAATTCCAGAAGAAGAACGTCGATGTCTACTTCCCAGCGGAAGCCACAAACGATTTCCCCGTTTCGATGCAAGTTTCGCAGAAATATAGCATCATTTACCTCATCACAAAGTACGGCTTCATTCATCTCTACGATCTCGAAACCGGTACTTGCATCTTCATGAACCGTATCTCGAGCGAAACCATCTTCACAACCGCCACCAACGCTGACTCGTCTGGCATTATTGGTGTCAATCGCAAGGGTCAAGCACTCTCGGTCGCCGTGGATGAAACCACCATCATCCCATATCTCCTGCAAAACCCAGCAAATGGTGACCTGGCATACAAGTTGGCGTCAAGAGCCGGTCTACCAGGTGCCGACAACCTGTATCAGCAAAAGTTCGAGATGCTACTTTCCCAAGGCCAGTACGTTGATGCTGCGAAGACTGCTGCAAACTCGCCACGAGGATTCCTCCGTACGCCGCAGACCATCGAACGGTTCAAGCAAGTTCCACCTCCTCAGCAAGGCCAACTCTCGGTCATTCTGCAGTACTTCGGTTTGCTTCTCGACAAAGGCTCTTTGAACAAATATGAAACGCTTGAACTTGTCCGTCCTGTCCTTGCACAGAACAGGAAGCACTTGCTTGAGAAGTGGCTGAAGGAGAACAAACTTGAGTGTTCAGAAGAGCTCGGAGATATCGTCCGCCCACACGACCTGAGTCTTGCTTTGGCAGTCTACCAAAAAGCCAACGTTCCACAAAAGGTTGTTGCTGCCCTTGCGGAATTGGGTCAGTTCGACAAGATTCTGCCTTACAGCAAAGAGACCGGCTATGTTCCGGACTTCACCGTCTTGATTCAGCATATGGTCCGCGTCAATCCAGAGCGCGCCGTCGAGTTTGCTACCTCATTAGCCAAAGACGAGAATGGTCCGCTCGTTGACATTAACCGAGTTGTAGACATTTTCCAGTCGCAGGGCATGCTCCAACAGACAACAGCATTCCTTCTCGATGTGCTCAGTGGCAATAGACCTGAGCAAGGCCCACTCCAGACTAGGCTTTTGGAGATGAATCTGTTGGCTGCACCTCAAGTGGCCGATGCGATTTTGGGTAACGAGATGTTCTCGTACTATGACAAAGCCAGAATTGCTCAGCTCTGCGAGAACGCTGGCCTGCTCACCCGAGCTCTCGAGCACAACGATGATCCAGCCGCGATCAAACGTATGGTTGTCCAGACTGATAAGCTGCCAGAGGAATGGCTTCTCAACTACTTTGGTCAACTATCACCAGAACTCTCTCTGGAGTGTATGGATGAGATGCTTAAGTACAACATCCGACAAAACCTACAAGCTGTCATCCGCCTTGCCCAGAAGTACCAAGGTACTGGAGTGCTCGAGCCAACGCGTATAATTGCTCTCCTCGAGAAATACCGCACGGCCGAAGGCCTGTATTACTTCCTAGGTGGTATTGTCAATGTCACGGAAGACAAGGATGTTGTCTTCAAGTTCATTGAAGCTGCAACCCGCATGGGCCAAATCAATGAAGTCGAGCGTGTATGTCGCGAAAATTCGTTCTATGACCCAGAAAAGGTGAAAAACTTCTTGAAGGAAGCTCAACTCACCGAACAACTGCCGTTAATTACGGTCTGCGACCGCTTCGACTTCGTTCACGACCTTATCCTCTATCTCTACAAGAACCAACAATTTGGGTCTATTGAGGCTTACGTCCAGCGAATCAACCCTTCGAGAACACCGGTTGTCATCGGTGGCTTGCTTGATGTGGATTGTGATGAGAGTATTATCAAGAACTTGCTCGCATCCGTCAATCCCGCCTCGATACCGATTGACGCGTTAGTCTCGGAGGTTGAATCGCGCAATCGCCTCAAGTTGCTTCTGCCATTCTTGGAGGCTACCCTTCAAAGCGGCAACCAGCAGCAGGCTGTATACAATGCGCTGGCTAAGATTTACATCGACAGCAACAACAATCCCGAGAAGTTCTTGCAGGAGAACGACCAATATGACACTCTCATCGTCGGCAAGTATTGTGAGAAGCGCGATCCCAACTTGGCCTTCATTGCGTATCGCAAGGGTCAGAACGATCTGGAGCTCATTAATGTCACTAATGAGAACAGCATGTACAGGGCACAAGCTCGATATCTTCTTGAACGCAAAGATGCTGACGTTTGGCAATACGTTCTCAACTCCAGCAATATGCACAGGCGGTCTCTGATCGATCAAGTCGTAGCAACTGCAGTTCCAGAATCCACCGACGATGCCGCCGTCTCAATTACTGTCAAGGCATTCATCGATCTGGACTTGGCCGCTGAGTTGATTGAACTCCTCGAGAAAATCATATTGGAACCTTCACCCTTCGATGACAATCCAACTCTGCAGACTTTACTTGTGCTCACCGCCATAAAGAGCGACAAGGGCCGCGTCATGAACTACATCCAGCAGCTCCACAAATTTGAAGTCAACGATGTTGCGCCTAGGCTTATTGAGGTCGGCATGTACGATGAGGCCTTTGAGCTTTTCAAGAAGCAAAACGACCCGGTCAACGCCGTTTCGGTGCTTACAGACCACATCGTAAGCATTGATCGTGCCCAGGAGTATGCGGATCGCGTTGATACTCCAGAAGTCTGGAGTAAAGTCGCCAAAGCTCAGCTCGACGGTCTGCGCATTAGTGACTCGATCGAATCATACATCCGAGCAAACGATCCATCGAACTTCAATGAAGTCATCGAGATTGCAACACAAGCCGGCAAGGATGAAGAACTCGTCAAGTACCTTCGCATGGCTCGCAAGACGTTGCGTGAGCCTGCGGTTGACACAGCTCTCGCGTTCTGCTTCGCAAGGTTGAATCAACTTCCAGAGCTGGAAGAATTTCTCCGCGGTACAAATGTCGCTGATATTGAGACTTCAGGTGACAAGGCCTACGAAGAGGGTTACTATGAGGCCGCTAGGATCTTCTACGGAAGCATCTCCAACTGGTCAAAACTTGCAACAACGGACGTTCACCTTGAGGACTACAGGTCAGCGGTGGAGAACGCTCGCAAGGCCAACAGCACAAAGGTGTGGAAACAGGTCCACGAAGCCTGCGTGGCAAAGAAGGAATTCCGCTTGGCCAAAATCTCTGGTCTCAATCTTATCGTTCACGCAGAAGAACTGACGGACGTTGTTCGCCAATACGAACGAAACGGATACTTCGACGAGCTCATCGACCTTCTTCAGGGAGGCACAAGCTTGGAACGTGCTCACATGGGCATGTTTACCGAACTTGGTATCGCACTCGCTAAGTATCACCCTGAGGAAGTTATGGAGCATCTGAGGTACTTCACTGCCCGTATCAACATTCCAAAGATGATCACTGCATGCATGGAGGCACATCTTTGGCCGGAGTTGATCTTCCTGTATACTCACTACGATGAATTTGACAATGCGGCCTTGGCAATGATGGAGCGTGCAGCTGATGCCTGGGAACACCAATCTTTCAAAGACATCATCGTCAAGGTGGCCAACCTCGAGATCTACTACCGTGCCTTGGGCTTTTACCGTAACGAACATCCAACCCTTCTCAACGACCTCCTTCAAGCCCTTACTCCACGTATTGACGTCAACCGTGTCGTCTCCATTTTCCAGAAGTCGGATGATATCCCGCTTATCGAGAACTTCCTCGTCGCCGTGCAGAAACAGAACAAGCGTGATGTCAACAACGCGCTCCATGATCTGTGGATCGAAAAGGAGGACTACAAGGTTCTCGGCGACTCGGTAGCGACGTACGACAATTATGACGCGCCGGAGCTTGCCCAGCGTCTCGAGCGACATGACCTCGTCTTCTTCCGTCAAATCGCAGCTAACATTTGGCGCAAGAACAAGAGGTGGCAGAAGTCGATTGAGTTGTCGAAGCAAGACAAGCTATACAAGGATGCAATCGAGACGGCGGCCATTTCCAGCAAGTCAGACGTCGTCGAAGAGCTTCTCCGCTACGTAAGTAATTTGACCTACCCTATTCACAGCCAACGCTGACAAAGCCGCACAGTTCGTCGACATCGGCAGCCGGGAATGCTACGTGGGGATGCTGTACGCGTGCTACGATCTTTTGCGGGCGGACGTGATCCTGGAGCTGTCGTGGCGGCACGGGCTGACGGACTTCACGATGCCGTTCATGATCAACATGCTGGCGCAGCAGTGCGCCACCATCGACGCGCTGAAGCGCGACAACGACGACCGCAAGGCCCGCGAGGCCGACGCCCTCAAGAAGGAAGAGGACGCCCCCATCCTCGGCTCCCGCCTCATGCTCACTCAGGGCCCCGTCGCGCCGTCGCCCAGCCCTGGCCCTGCTCAGTTCGCCCTCGCTAATGGCGTTGCGCCCCAGGTTACTGGGTTCCGCGCGTTCTGAGGCCTGTCCGCAGGATGTGCGAATGGAGAGGTTCGTGGTGTTGCTGCTGTGTGCTTGGTTTTACCGGAGATTGCTAACTGTTTGTCAGATGCGCGTGGTAGCTGCTGAATGCTGATGTGGAGTTCGCTGACTTTCTGACAACCTTGTATTCCTGCTATTTACCTAGTGTGGATGCTTGGGACGGCATGGGATGGGATGGGTGGTGGCGATGGACGAAGTGGAAAGGTAGGTGGAAAAGCAATGTTCTTGCTTCTCTCTTCGCCCCTGTCTGCTGTCTCGAGAGTATGATTCCTCTTTGTTTTCTTCCCCCGGATCTGTATAGTAGACTGATAAAATTTGAATTCCTATGTGTTAATTACAGATTCGTCTAGTGGTCTTCCTCCAACTGTGCGACTCTCGGGATATCACAAAACTCAATCTTCTGTCACTCATCCTTAACAGATAAATTGTCCGACCATTACTTAAACAGCAGTTCCTGCCTCTGAAGTTTTCCTTCCCTCTCAGCATCCATCATCTCTCCATGCATCATCCCATATACGTGCGCAGCAGCCACGATGAGATGGTGGTTGCCTTCGGGTCTAATCACAACAGGCAAGTTGCAGCCCAACAGTACAGCCACCTCATTGCCAGCTCGCACCGTCCCAGAGGTCAAACCCATGTAACCCGTTTCGGTGACGAAGAAGCTGCACGTCATCGCAGTGATGGCCGCAATGGCTCTCGGCAGTCCGGCGATTGGATCATCGAAGCTCACGAATCTGAGAAAAGGCAGGTCGCCGGCGCCACGCGCGCTCTCGTGGCTGAAGATCTCCTCCAGCTGGTCGTGCAGTCCAGGGCCGTCGCTGCTGTCCGGCAGGTACAAGGACCAGCGCACCGACAGCGCCCGCAGCTGAGACAGGCGATCGGGGTGAAGGCGCCGCCAGTCTGCCGGATCGGCCGGCAGTGTGAAACCGGGCATCTTTCCCCGTTCTGCGGATCCGACCGTGACGTTGAAGAACTCCAAGAGGCTGTTGAAGAGGACAAAGAAGAATTTCTCGGGCTCTTCACCCCGCTGCTCGGGCCGGAGGGTCGCCTTCTAGAAGGAGGTCATGGTGATGTTGCGGAACAATGCCTGTTTCCATGGCAGCCCTGTGGGGTGGGAACTTTCGATTCTGACTGGCTGCTAGCCTGGCCCTTCTCCCAAAGACGTCGAACGCCCCATCTTGACTCAATGGGATCTGGTCAATATCCTCCCACCCCGCTATCTTGTCACAGATTAGACCAGACACCCTCATAACAGTGCCATCATCGGAAAATCCGATCCCACATGCCGGTGTCCCGGCAGCTGCAGAGTATCCGTCGAAACCAAGCAACTTCTTATGATGTGTGGGCCCGGACAAATCTGGTACCCACGACGGCAGATCCCCTCGTTATGTGGAAGGAAACGAGATGCCGTTCAGAGCGCAGATGCTAACGTCATTAGTGGCTTCTACATGCCGCCGGATAAGGCTCCTGTACACCACAGATGCTGGAATCGAATAGTCCGGGATTACAGGGTCCCTTTGCGACGGGATCAATCTACTATACAACCCGAGTAAACCGTAGACATGATCGCGTGCGTCCGTGACCTGAAACGAAGATAAAGTTCGAAAGAGGTAAAATTGTTTACTATGGGGGTTGTACCCAAATCGAACGAGGTCTCCGTCGTGAATTCCAAGACTGCCATCGAATTGTTACTGACCGTCGTTTTCAGTGATTGCAAGGCCATACGTAAGTCCATGAAAATGCTGACGTGGCCGATGGATGACGCGAGCACCGCAAGAAACCGATGTCTACCGTGTTGCTTTTGAGCCGTCGCTGTTGTGGCTTCGGCGAAGAGGGCGATTCGCAGCTTGCGGAAAACATAAAGATCTTCCAGCAGCATCCTCTCCGGGCCGCAGAGCACAACTGCTCTCTTGGCAAGGCTCACCTCCTGGACGATCCAGACTCTGTTCCAAAGCGTTCGCCGCGCAAATTCGTTGACAGCTTGCCAATTTACTTCGTCCATGGGATCGACTGAGCTGGTTGTCCGGAGATAGGCTATCGCCACCTGCATAGGGTCTTGCTTAGAAGAGTCAAGCCTTCGAAGGTCAGGGTACTTCTCCATGACGAAGTTCCACGCCTGGGCGCAATCTTTCATGAATGTCATAGCGGCAGTACTAGTTAGAGACTCCTCGCCTAGCCAGATAAGAACCGAGTCTGCGTCGCCATATATCTCTTCTATTAGAGGAACTTGGTGGCTTCTCTCGGCGATATCTTTCTGATTGATGCAGATGGCGTCCACCCAGAGATAACTAGGGTCTGGCATGTGGGATAGCGTTGCTCCCTTTTGATCACGGAAGAAGTCGAACAGCCAAAGATGCTTGTCCTCCCCAAGATCTTCGTTATTCTGGGGCATGTCCCTGATGGCTTTGAGTGCTGCATGAAGATTCGTTGTGACGTCGTGATGCCGCCCTCCCAACAACAGAGGTTTTGTGTCGGCAGGATCTCCCCACACGTAAGACAGCGCACTATATTGAGGCGTCGTACCTAGTTGGAAGGTTTTGAGTTCTCAATTGATATCGTACTCCAGCTTATCAGATTGCACAAACTTCATGAGCTTAATTTCGCGTTTTGTGTGATCTAGGTCTTGTAATCGTACCGAGCAAGGCCCGATAGAGGAGAATTCTCCATCCTGCTTTCAACGGCTGACCATAAGTGCTAAGGCATCGGCGCTTGGGAATTAACTAAGAAATTACCTAAATGTGGTGCATTGTATAACAACCATCTAGCTCTTTACTCTTTGTCCCAGGAGAAAATGGATCACATTGACCGAGGCTGAGTCTGCGTCACCAAAGTGAGGCTATGCTGCAGATTGGAGACTTAGGCTCTGCAATGGTAATTTACGATTAAATACCTTACTTACCTTATAATCCCACGACTAGATAAATCGCCGAAAGTAGACGGTGGTGGGTCGCAGGTACGGGCGAGGCAGCTTGAAGTAGGCCGAAGCACCACGCTGCGCTGTAATCGAGTAGTGGAGGAGGAAGCGAGCGGACTGTTGTTGTTACGAGCGTCCAAGACACGAACATTTGCTTCAAGTCGAAGAGCAGCATTGATAGTATATATTCTGAGCGCTGAACCATCGCTAAGTGATGATGCCGTCCATCATCATTTACTATCAATGATAAATGCTCACTCTTTTTATGTTTAACGACCGATTAAACTGGTGGTGATCTCTGAAAGTAACAAAGCCATGTTTCTAATTCGTGAATGCGTAGATCATGACGGCGAGACATAAACCGGGATTAGTTATTACGAAGACTTCATTTCACTATCAACGCTCTCGAACATGGATGCAACGAGATAAACTCCTCTAACCCTCATGCTTCATGTGCATCGTTCCCTGTCCACCTACTCATGCAATCGTAGCATGATGAAGAGGCAAGAGTCGCGACGCCTCAGAATTCAAATTTCAAACTCAAAGGAACCATGGCAGACCATTCTGCCTGCAGCGTGAATCCTGCGGGAAAAGCTATAATACAGCAAAGAAAAGGGGGATTACTCTCTCCGCTGACGCTTTTCATATCGACTTTTTGTTCGCATCCAACGGATGATGGATGCGTCAAAGGCAGCCTGTCCTCCAAACAATAAGAAATTAGGGGAAAAAAAAAGTGGGCTTCGAGATATGGAGAATAAAATGGGGGGCTTGTAAGCAGTCATAAAAGCTAGAAAGGAAAAAACGCGCAGAGGACAATAAAAGAAGTTCTGATGTCAGGATCCCAATAACCACCCGATTCAGTTCTCCAATCCAGAGAACCATTTTCCTCCGAGAAGTCCTCAAAGCAAGACGAAACGCCATTCCCTCGAAAAGCCCCCATCATAGCCGTTCCGGATTCCCCTGTCCCAGGGCCCGCGATCTGTAGTAAAGCCCGCCAGAGAGCCGAAAAGTACCAAAAATTGTCGCCCGCGAAACGTTGCAAAACCCGCCAGCTAGTGCCCGCAACCCAATTTTAGCGAAGTCTCCATCGTGTACTGGACTCGCTCTTCGGCAAAACTCGATACGCCGATCCGGATCCCCAGAGGGATGCCTTTTTGCTCTTTCAATCCGGTAAGTTCATGATACACGCCAAAAGTGGGAGTCATGGCGAATGGGATCGTCGTTGGAAAACGTGAGGCATGAGATGAGCGCCAATTTTCTCATCTTATTGCTGAGGGTTGGTGAAGACCAGGGCTACGAGCGGGTCTTGGTTTCGGCGGCCTGGAGCTTGGCTTCGAGCTCGTTGATTTTGTTCTGCATGTTGCCGATGATGTTCTGATAGTCGGTTTTGAGCTGAGTAATGCCATCGTTTTGATTGGATTGCGCGTGTTGCTCCTGCTCGATGCGCGAGAGACGTGTTTCAAGGCTTTGGTTTTCGTCGCGCGTGCGCTGCAGTTGTACTTCCAGTTCTCGTGCGTATGCCCAGCCGTCTTCGCCGCGGCCGCCAACGAAGTCACGCATGCTCGCTCCGCTGCCGCTGTGGCTGGACATACTGCCAGGTTGTGAGCCGGATTGTGGGTGTGCCAAGCCGGAGAGTGACGGTAGCTGTGGAGCACCGGATACTCCAGGGCGAGGAAGACCCATTGATGCACGGCTGTTGCCGGATTGGCTGGGAGAGATGGGCTTCGGCGAGTCCGTCGTCATCCCTGGAGCAAAGATGTGAGATGGGCCACTAAACGGTACAGAATTGCCAGTGGTTGAAGACTGCGAGGCACCTGAGCTTGGAGGATACATTGGTGCCACATTGGTACCGAAACGACCTCCGATAGGTGGATAAGAACTGGACTGAGTGCGACTGGAGTGCAACGAGTTTTGGCGACTATCACTGATGCGCCGGCGACCGTCAGGATCTATTTCGTCTTCTTCCATTTGTTCTGGCTCTGCTGTATATTCAACACCATCCATGTGATCGCCAGAGCCACCGTCTACTCCAAAACTTGATCTGCGGCCCGCGCAACCTCCTTGACCTTTGTTATGACGAGCGAGCGCGTCGCCACGGGCGAACTTGCGACCACACTTCTGACAAGTATGTGGTCTTTCACCGGTATGGAGCTTCTGGTGGCGCTTCAGATCGTGTAGACGGCGGAAACGCGACTTGCAGTTTTCGCATTCATACGGTTTCTCTTGACTGTGCGTGAGAAGATGACTCTTTAGGTTGTGGTGTCTTGTAAAATCGGTATTGCAATAGGGACACTTGTGTCGTCTCTGACTGCCTGACCTGGGCGAACTGCCTGAGTAGCCGGGGTTGGGAAGGCTCATGTTTCGCGCTGGAGTAGGTACACGATGATCCCCACCTGGCGGCGGAGGGAAAGTGAAGGCGCGAGCGCCACCCGCATCCTGACCGGCGATACCAGGATCAACCGTAGCTCGTTCCGCGCCGAGATCAAGCACACCAGCGTGATTGTCTGCGGATGTGGGCATTGCGGTGGCAGTTACGCTTGAGGTGGAGGTGGGATTTGAAGACATTTCAACTGAACCCAGACTTGAAACGGAAACAGGACTGGTCTGGATGTTGTCTCCGGGAGTAGAAAATGCCTGCTCTTGCGGTATTGATATCGCTTTGGCGGCCGTGGTTTGCGCGTCGCGCATGGCCGTGGAAACGGGCGTGGTTGCGGTGTTGAGGAGGCTGGACAGAGCTTCGGCAGCTGGGTTAGGACTCGTCTGTCTGGCATCTTGACGAGCCTTTTCTTCGTCCAAACGACGCTGGTCGGCGATAGCAGCGGCGCCGGTGAGTGTAGGGACCTCGAATGGTCGTGGAAGCTTGGGCGAGAGGCTGGCGGCGGCGGCAGCGATGGGAGCAAGCGACTTCGCTTGAGAGGAGGCCATCAAGGAAGGCGAATCTGAAGCCATCGACTCTGGCAACGCGCCGGTGGGCGTAGGAGTAAGCGCTCTCGTTGTTGCGGCCATGAATGCGGATGCGAGGTAGGAGAGCGGGAGAGATTTGGTGACGATAGCTTAGGAAGAGGCGAGTGTGCCGTGAACAGCTGGCGGAAAGTAAGCATTGACGGCGAAATAATGGGCACAGGCAGACGGGAGAAGATTGGGTACATACGTCTTTTGCTCGACGCTCGAGCTTCTGGGTAGTGACGGAATTCCGCTTGAGCTCGTGGATTGGCCGCTTGCGCCCAAAGGGGGACGGGGATGGCGCGACAGGCAGACCGACAGCTAGCACAAGAGCATGTCTGGTCCGGCTACGAGGTTTGAATCGAGTGCCTTGAGTGGACTTGGTCGTAGGAAGTTTTTGGTTTGTAGCGGATGGACGAAGCTGGCTGGAGCTGAGGGAGGCTGGTGAAGTGGCTTAGATGAAGGTGGGCGAGCGAGCGAGGGTTCGAGGGAGTCGCAGTGAATCAAATGGTGGAGGATCGGCGCGGAAAAAATTGTTACCCACTTTGCACAGGCCTAAGGCATGGCGAATTTTAGTCATCCCCAGCTGTTTTCTTCGCCGCAACTAGAGCCACTCCGAAGGCACACTGGCACGGCGTACAAAAGTAGCTGGCTATTCGGCACTCGGCCCTAAATGCCTTGTAAGTCGCTCTTGTTCTCTGTCACTGCCATACGGTACGGTACTACATCACTGCTTCACACCACCCCCTCCTTCTCGTACCTCTCTCATCACCCATCCACACTGTGGACGCAACACACAATGTACATAGTCGTAAATATCCAGGGCCCACAGTGTGGCGCAGCGCTGATGCTCGCACGCGGCACCTGACTTGGCTTCTTCAGGTTGCCCACCAAGCGCCTCCGTAGCGCTACACGAATGGCCAGCTTCGAACGCGCCAACCCTGCAGGCCACGCTGCCTCTCATCTGGTCGACTAGCGAAAAGTTGGCTGGCTGTGGTCTTCTTCGCTTGTCTCAAACCGCTGATGACGTTAGCTGCGGCATCTTTGGCTGGTGCCACTACTGGCCCTACTTGCCGTGGCTGTAGCCAATCTTCACCCAGCTTCGCGTTTGACCGGTGCTGTCAGGTCGCTAAGAATACAATGCCTTGGCCTCACTGTGCTTGCCTCTATGGATCGCATATACCTTACGCATCGGCTTTCAGCAGATCGGCTCTTCCGTGGCTGCCTCTAAAGCATCATCTACGCACATCCAGAGTAGATCGCAGCTGATATTCCCACCGGGAAATAATTCAAAACCCATCGCTGTAGGAAAATCTCCATGGAAGCTTCCAAATTCCCTTGTCCCGCCTTCCCCTGCAGCAGTTGAATTTGAGGCGTGGATCGTCGATCCGTCGTCCGTCACGCCAGCTCCTTTCTCTATTGGTCTGGTGCTATTCTTGATGGAATACGAACGTCAACCTCGCTTGTTACTTGTTGGTCGCCACGATCTTGGCCACCGCATCATGCCTAATCAAGTCCCGTGGCCACACCTTTCATGGCTGAGAGTTACAAGAGTTGTTGGTCCGATGATCCAGTCTGGAAGGCAAATTCATCTTGAGATCGGACAGTTGGCATCGGAGGTTTTTTGTTCGTTTGAAGTATATGTCTCCGAAGCAGACGTCAATCATCGCTCATCTTTCAAGGTTATTCCCGTACTTGAAGCAAGCTGTCGAATCCATGACGCTTGTCTTTGCTTGAAATCAGCCCTTTGCATGTATCCACGCAGCAGCCTTGTCAGGAACCATTCAGGAAGCCATAGCACAGGTAGTCGCGCGAGGCGTAGAATCAATTCCATTGAAGGTGAATATTAGAGTTCGATCTTCCAAATTTAACTATTCTGTTACAGCAACTCCTATTTCTTCCTAAATTCCGTATAGTAGTGCTTCAGTTGCAAAGTTGTAAGATTTTCGCAGCTGCAGACAGTGTTTCGGCGGGAAGGCGGACCGGTTCCGCCACGTGTGGCGTAAAACTCTCATGGATTGTACCATCCATCCCATCTCCAAAGCATGGAAATCTAACGTTGACCCTTTAACATTCGTTCTCCATGCCTCCATTTCGGTATCCATCGATACGATACCTATTGGGTAGAGGACCGTTGCCTTCTTGGCAGTACCAACGCCGATGGGCTCGGGTTCACGATGTGCGCTTCCTGGCCACGCATGGCACTCAAGAGCGCATCATCGATAGATACCGTGACAAATTGGATCGCAAAGCCAAAAAGTATGTCTTACGCAACAGCCTACCTACGACTGACCTCCTTACCTCATCTACTGGCTAGTAGAAGCTAACTGGGAATGTGAATCTAGCGAAGGCCACAAGACTATCTCCGATCTCAAAGAAGCATACCGGGAAAAGATTACCAACCTACGGAAGCAAGCGATCGCTCCAGGAGCTACAGGCCCGTTGAAAGCTCTCAAAGACTCGAAGGCGAAGCCATTTCAGCCTCCACCTCCACCGACACCTCAGCTACAGGCCGATAGCGAAGATGCTAAGCCTGCGCTGCACAACTCAACTCCTCCTGGCATCAAGACTCTCTCCTCCTTTATCGATATTCCAAAAACACTAGATCTACCACAGAAAGAGATAGAATATATATGGCGATTAAGGTTCAGTTCCAATCCAAACTCACTTTGCGCCGTTATGCTGGCTGGCACGTATTTGAGTATGGCAGAGACGGCCCACAAACATCCCCAATTTATTCTTCCTCTACCTCGTGAGAGCGAAGACGCAAAAGGTCAAAAGCAAGGAGGTGCAGAAATACATTTCTTGCAATGGACATTTCCCCATCAGTCAACAGTCAACATTCTCTTCACGCATCTCGCTGAGTACAAGTTACGCGGAGAATATGCAACACCGCACACCACGGTTTCTATGCATCTTGAACTCGCGGAACCCAAGGGCTTAGTGCTAGTACAAGGTCTAGTACAGGAAAACAGAGGTGTGACGGTGGAGGAAAGCAAGTGGCTATTGATGTGTCTGCAAAAATTCTACGGTTTCCAAGGTGGCGAGCAAAGAATCAAACTGCTGGAACAGTTCACAAACGGCGATGATACTTTCGACGTCCAGCAGTTGCTAGAAGAGGCAGAGAAGATATAGAAGCATCGCCAACGCCAGGCACGTTTCCGCGTTGCGGAGCATTGTACATACCGCAGATATCCCCACAACATTCGGATCTGTATACATGTACCGATCAAACTTTACATTACTATGCCTGAAAATAGCCTACCGCCCTTTCATCCTTCCCAATTTAGTGTCTGCTCAAACCTTCAAATGGTTGCGATGTTGGCTCGCTGGGTGATGGTGATGGGAAGGGACAGGGTGGATGGAAACGCCCAGAGAGGATCGAAATTGGAAATGTGTAAGTTACTACGTTTGATTTGAATGGCTAACTTACATATATCACCGTTTATGTCTAATACGTGAGTAGATGGATGTTTGTGACTGTAGTACTACATTAGAATCGAACAGTAAACCGCACACACATAGCTTGACAAGTAATCTTTCCACACCAGGCCAAAAGTTTACTGGAAACCGATCCCATTCCGAATAACTCCAACCTGACCATACCTAGGAGAGAAGAGAGTCCCATGCTCGTTCAGCACGTTCAGGCTCAGCATCCCGGGGCTAATCCAGTCGTTAGGTAAGGGAATATGCCTTTTGTACTCCTTTTCAACTGGATCGACGTCCAAAGTAGAATCTACGTCTAAAGTACATAATGAATTCTGGTGATTGATGAAGACAATTTCGTTTCGGTAGCTTCCAAGTACCTTCGATACCTCATGGCTGAAGTTTTTCATTGGGCTTTGCAACCTAATCGGTTCTGGGTTTCCAGAGGAATACAAATCGGATGTTTTGAGCAATTCAACTCTGCGTCGTTTTGAACATCTGAGAGTGTGACCACTGCTCGGAACGGTCTCGATTATAATGGTTTTGGAGCTTTTGAGTTGCGCAATACATTCAACCTTCCACGAATCGTCGCGGAGTGCCAATGATTCTGGTGGCGAGGCGATTGCGTTGACGTTATTTAGCGAATTTCTTCCGCTGGAGTAAGTAGAGTTCGTAGATCCCAAGTTCAGGAGATATTGAGTATCATAAGGAGAGCGCTCAAACTTTTGGCCTTCTCCAGTTGTCAAGCATTCCAAAGTACTCCAGAGAAATGTATGGACCGCTTCAGCTCCGATCGAGATGATCTTAGTCTTGTCCGTTGGATGTGAAATCCATTTTACCTGGGGTTGAAATGCACACTGACGACTTTGCAGTATCTTCTTGCTGTCCACATCCCAGATGATTTCGGTAGATGAAGTGGCAATAAGGAGAAACTTGTCGTCGGGGCTGAACAGCAGCTGATTTATGCCGTCCTTGACTCGTAGATCAGCAGGCCGATATACTGTGATACTTCCATTCGATTGTGTTGCCAGCCGAACTTTTCGGATGAGAATATGACCAGAATCGTCACCCGATGCAATCCTGTTTCCGGAAGAAGACCACGTAAGCGCTATAATGGTCGTGTCGTTGGAATGCCCTGAAAGCTTTCGTGTTTGATTATTGCCAACTGTGTGAATCGTCAGGGTACCGTCATCTCGGCCACAGCAATAGGTGGAATCATCCGGAGCACATGCTATTGCGGAGACATGGCCAAGTGTTGAAACGAATGCAGGCGCTGGGTTTGTGGAAACGTTCCCAACGAGGGTCACCGGACCATCTTCCTTCAAGTCCTCTGCTGGAACTAGTTCATCTGGTTCCCATACGCTGCAAATGGAGTCGTGAACTTCGTAAAACCGTTGGCCGTTTGGACTAAATACCAAATCCAATATCGATTCTTGACACTCAAGATGGTAGAGAAGATGGAAATCTGGTTGAGGTGACGAAGAGTAATCTGGCATGTCGTAGATTTTAACTGTGCCTGAGTAATTGCTGGTTAGGAGAAACTTCCCACATGGACTGCACAGTATCATGTTCGCCTTGATGTTACTATGCTCCACTTGTTCATCATAGACTGGGTTCCAGTAAACCAGAGTCATGTTGTGATAGATAAGGAAGAGATATCGCATTTCTGGATGCCATTGAATTGCTTCGGCAGCTTGGAATGTTTCGTCCTTATCCTTGGATGTCTCGTTTTTGAGTGTCAGGCAGTAGGTGCGTGTTTTATTTCCCAAATGCCATAACTCTGCTGGTCTGATTCTGGATGAGACGGCAACCTGAGACCCATCAGGACTGAAGCTCACAACTCGAAGGCCTTGAGCGTGATGAAGATCATCTTCTACTGCCTGGAATGCAGAAATTCTTTTTTGAGTCCTCCAGTCATGCGATACGATGAGGTTATCCTGGTACCCAACGAGAATCTTGTCGTCGGTGGAACCAAAGCTGAGACCTAACACACGATCACTCCCGTCTTTTTGAATGCGGCCTACCTCTGTGCCATCACTGAGGTTCCAGACCTTGAGGGTCTTTGCACCGGAGGTGCAGAGAAGGTTACCCTTTTTGTTGACCGCAAGTTGGGTCACATACTCGCCATGGTGGAGTTGGTGGAGCTGCTCGCAGGTTCCTGCGTGCCAAACAACAACACTGTGGTCTTGTGGGACAAGTGCTGCGAATATCTTCTCCGTTGCTACGACCTTACTTGCCGTCGCGTCCGAGCCAACTGATAGCCGGGCATGGCAGTCGTCCCAGTCAAGATAAGATATTCCGCTGACTTGGAATTTTCCATGACCCTGTCCATATGCTTTGCGGATGACAGAATTTGCTGGACAGAATGGCAACATGTATCTGTATATCGACTTGGGATCGCGGATGAGATTGCTTCCGAACTTGCCGACAATTTTGATCAAATCCACCGCCCAGGATCTCAATTGACTAGCTTGATCATTTGTTTTAGCAGTGGATCGGTTCATCGCTCGATCACTGGCTTTGATGTATGTTTTGAGATATTGTGCTGACTGAATAAGGCTGTTGAGATCCCCGAGAAGAGCAAGAACGTTAATCCAAAACAAACAATGCTCTGAGAGAAAGCTCAAGGTGCGATCCAGAAGATCTTCAGAAGCAGGGTCTGCAAGACTGAGATGATACGCCCAACTCTTTGCTGCATAGTCCAGGAACGGATGTCCTTCTCTAAGACTGTGCAAAACATTTTCAAACTCAGGATTGCCAATGCCGGAGCGTCGTCCAGCCTTGTTCTGCATGTGTATCAGGTCTTGCATTCGAGACTTGCCCTCCAATGAGATGTGTTGAAAGCAGATCTCCGTGAGATACTTGTGGCTCTTTGAAGACTCTGGGACAATGTCACCAGAGTCGGGGCTGTCCAAGAATTGCTGAGCAGTCTCGTGGATCAACTTAACCGTCGAACCTCTAAGCTGGACAAAATCTCCACATATAGAGCTAATTGTGTCTTCTGCACTGGTTAAGTCAGAATATTCCAATTGCAAGGCCGTCTTAAGCTCTGAAACGTAAAGCGGTCTGAAGGAGAATGTCAGCCACATTAGGCATTTTGACGCCAAGTGTCGATAGTGCCCTTCGGCACTTGTTTCGATCTCCTGAATCATTCGAGTATAAAGTGGCTTCATCTCTCTAGGAAATCCCGTAAGAGTGCCGTCGATGTTACTCTCACGATACCAGTTTTTTTGAAGTTCCTTCATGATCAACGATACCCAGAGGAAGTTTCCAGATGCATTCTTCAGGACATTGTCAGAGATGCGGCGACGCGATACTACCCCTAGAGGGATTTTTTCCATTGCATCTTGGATGTACACAGAAATATCGTCGATAGTGTCTGCTTGTGATATTTGATGCGTTCTGTATTTCATCTGAAGTTTCTTCATGCCCAGAGTAATCTCATTTGTTGGCCTGCTGACAAGCAGAATTCGGATGCTGGAATCCAATCCAAGCCCCTTGAGGCATTTGAAGAGATCAGCAACAGCGGTTGACTCGTCAAGGCCGTCTATTACCCAGTACATTGGCTTCTTTATAGTGAAGTTCAGAAGCATACCACGGAAAACCTTCTCCCAAACTATGGATGCACTCATGCCCTCAAAATGAGCAGCTTGGATTCCCATTGGTTCCGAAGTGCGAAGAAGCTCAGCTCGAAAGTCGTGCATGCTGCAGCCAGCTTGAAAGGCGAGCGAGCGAAGAAGGTATGATGCCGAACGTTTCGACTTATCTGAAAAGACGAAACTGTGATAAAGACAAGCACCCACTCCGTAGCGATTGCGAAGCATTGTCGTAATATGTGCTGCAAGTACGGATTTACCTGTGGCGGGTTCCCCAGAGATCCATAGCAAGTGATGTTCATCGCCTTGATCTTCAAACCAAGAGTTGAACCAGTCTTTCTTTTCGATCCAGTTGCAAGTACCTTCTTTCATTAGATCCTTGAGCCTGCTCAACTCGTCTTCGATACCACTTCCGTTTATTGACAGGAGAGTCTCGAGGGTTTCAAGTTCTTCAATTGGCGTTTGAGACTGCTGGCCTTCATCTACCATCAGTGAGCAAAGAAATGAAATCTACTACACCTGTGGCACACACCATCATTCATATATGGGCGGGTTAATTTGACTAAGACGTTCCTGATGGTGTGGTATCGAGCATCCTCGGGGTCTGCAAATTTACACGCATTCTGGTGATCGGCTTCGGCAACGATTCTAGTTTCGTTTGGTAAATTGAGGACGCTAGATTCCTTATCCACAATCTGTAGCACAATTAGGAGACCGAAACATTATCGGTGATAAGAGAACGGACTGACATAGCATTGAGTGGTTCCCAGCTTGGTTTTGTTTGCCTCCCAGAAGGAGACCAGCTTCAAATCTTTACACATGTTTGCAAAGTCTTCGTCTAGATCTTGGAGGAACGTGGAGTTATGTGACAATTCTGGGATGTAGTCCTTGGATAGACTGAAGAGCTGGAGAACTCTGTCCAGGTGCTTTGCGCCGTTGCCACCGTGGTGAGGAGTCGCAAAGAAGATCATAGCTTTTACTTGTGCGACAATGTCTTTATAATTTTCCATAGTATAGCCCATCGTGAATGCCTGGGTTGATTGTTAATTCAGCTTCGGTGTTATATGCGAGCAAACAGTTCATGTGCCGGCAATACAATACGTACCTTTTTGGCAACCAGCCCTCCCATGGAGTGAGTCACAAAGATAATTGGGCACTATACGAAACCGAACTAATCAGACATGCTCAGACCAAAGCCAGGGTAGATCACACATACGCTGCCAAAGGGTGGTCGCTGTGGACTCGTTTGTAGGTTGAGTAGCAGCTTGCTGGCAAGGTGCATGATACGGATCTTGTTCGATGGTGACGTGATTCTAGCGGAGTAGCCATAGGTGTGAATCCGGACCTTGGACAAATCGGGCTCATCGGCCAACCAATTTGGCCAGAAATTTGAGGTATTACCCTCCCATGACCAAGTCCTGTGAGACGAGCCTTCCAAACCATGGATGAAAATGATGTCTACGATAGGTTGTAATGGCTGCGTAACAGGTGTGAGCCCTATTTGATCTAGGCTAGGTGTTTGAGAAGTGTTCAGATTGAACGGATTTGTGAACGTTGTCGGACTGGCCATCGGCGTAGGCACGCTCTTCACCTCAGCATCGGATGATCTCCTATCTGAATCAGTCCATAGCGAATTTATAGTTGACCTATCCAAATAGTCCGAAGTAGCATTGGTACAGTGAGGAGTGGTGCCTTGTGAAGATATTGCACTATCGAAACTAAGCCCTCGAAACTTCTTGCCGAATTTAAACTGGGTTGACAGTTAGCCTGTTTTGTATTCAAGACTCTATTGCTAATGTAAATAACACATCATACCATGATGTCGTTTGTTTGTCGAGTTAGCAATCATTAATAGTGGTCTTTGGCCTGAAGGAAAATTGCTTGAATCGACAGATCCGGAGAGAGCAGCCCTATTATGGAGGGGATAGCAATCAGACTCATGTACTGCAAATGCGAATTGCCCAGCTTCTAAGCCCTAAGAAGCCCTACGAAGTGCCAGGAGTAAAACATACGACAGTCATTCGGCTGTCACCGCCGCCGACGGCCGTTACACAGTGTAAAATCCCTGCCGCATTCCGTGGGCAGAGTATCGGGCAATCGTAGATGCCGATGTAAATGAAATGCAGTTGACTCGTTTAGGTGATAGCAAGTACATACATGTGATGTTTATCCACGGACTGGTTGGCGGTGGGGAAAAAACAAGCAGGAAAAGAGAAAAGAGAAGTTGCCTTCTTGGGTCGCATGACTTGTCCAGCGTGTCTTTGGCATCACCTCACTGGTCTCTCGTATCGCAAGCATCGCTTCACCGGTCATCGTGTCTCTGGCGAGCTGCTGACTGATGTCTCTCGTCGAATCGCTTCTCGCCTTCGCCGTTCCGCTGTGAAGCTGCCAGGTAGGGCGTCTAATGCGGTTGTTGCTTTGCTGGGGGGACATGCATATTGTCCGCGTACCAAAGCCTTGGATCGCAGCATGCGAGCCAACTGCTTGCACGTTAACTATGAGGCTGTCGTGTACAGTTTTCCATAGCTAGCCATCTTGCACCTAGTCTTCCCTTAGAACTACGATTAGCAAGTCCGCTCGGAGCTAAAGTAGAACGATAACCTGGGTATGAAACTCCAATCGTCCAGTCAGGCCATTTTGTCTAGTGAATTTGCCAGCCACAGTGGCTTTTGGCCTCAGCCTTATCACGCCGTCCGAACATTTGACTTTGGTACATTGAAGCTATGGCAAAGATTCCCGATCCTTTAGACAGTCCTAATGGCTATGTCCATCCTCATGCGATCAATTCCCTAACGCCAATGGGCACGATTATTCCACCGACAGTGCGCGGGGAATACAAAGTCGACAGAGCTGTATTAAAAGGTGTGGTAATTGCCCCTTTTGCTAAACGGAAGCAACTTACTAATATGCTTATTTTGCATGCGTAGCTTTTCCTCTTCCTGGGACAACTTTGGAAGCGGCTTATAGCTATGGCTCTTCCGCATGGGCATACACAGCGAAGCTAATCGCCAGGCTCCCAGGAGGTGCAAAGGTGGATTACTTCTTGAAGGTAACTACATCTTTAGAGTCCCAAAACTTCGAGTTAACCGGCCTTATTCAGGTCATCCCAAACAATCATCCAGCTCGGATAATGTGTCGAGGAGAATTCGAATCTCTCAAAGCAATACGTGCCGTCGTCCCGAGCTTTGTACCTGAGCCATATGCTTGGGGTCCCATAACAGATGGTACAGGCTACTTTCTGCTAACCGAATTTCGAATGGTAGGACAGCAACCACCAGATCCCACGAAGTTGGCTCAACGACTGGCTGAGTTGCATCAAAATTCTGTGTCACCAACGGGCAAATTCGGTTTCCATGTAGTCACCTGCCATGGGAATCTACCGCAAGATATAAGCTGGGAAGATAGCTGGACTGCCATGTTCTCCAGGATCCTTACGAAGGCAATGGATCTAGATGACCAGAAGAACGGCTACACGGATAGTTTTGCTGCGGTTCGTCAGCTGCTGTTTGACAAAGTGATCCCAAGGCTTCTCGATCCATTGCAAAGTGATGGAAGAAGCATCAAGCCTTGCTTGGTCCATGGAGATGTGTGGGATGAGAACTGTGCAGACGACATGAATACGGGTGAGCCTTTTGCCTTTGATGCAGGGTGTTTCTACGCCCATAGCGAGTATGAGGTCGGTTTCTGGAGGCCTCCGAGGTTTAGGCTGAGTAGCAAGAGGTATGTGCGTGCTTACAAGAAATGCTTTCCAATGTCAGAACCTGGTAAGTCACTCAGACGTTTCGAAGTACAACACCAATGATCAGGACAGAGGAAGATTGGGACGATCGCAACCTGCTCTATTCAATTCGGCTCAACATCTCCTGCTCTACGTTATTCCCTTCGAGCAACCAACGACAAGTGTAAGAGAAAATCCCTTTACAAGGGTAAGTCTGCTGCTAACTGAACTACAGAGTTTACGACGACATGAGGACATTGTGCCGCAAGTTCTTCCTACGTGAATTGAAGGACATTGATGCACGTCTGAATTATTCGATTTTAAGTGTAGAGTATGTTCGCCAGGCGGATGATGAAGAAGAGGAGGAGGAAGAGGAAGGAGAAGAAGAAGAAGAAGACGAGGAACAAAGGTGATGAAAGAAAGAAGAACTGACGTTTTGCCGTAGAAGGTAAAAGGAGAGATGAATAGAAACGTTCATACAAGGCTAGGTACGGAGTAGTACTCTTGTTGAAGTATTAAATCCCGATTACGGTTATTCATGAAGTGTGAGAAAGGCGGTGACCCAACTGATTCTATATTTAACAGCTCTCTGTTTCACAAACGACAAAGCATACATGTGTATAGGAGAAACCATGAACGTTTACTGGAGTGCATGTGCTCGCTTGCGGTCACTTGCAGACGCCCTCCCAATGAGGTTCGTTCTCCTTTTGAACTGACCGGAATCCTCATTAATTCCATTCAACAAGAAACGGCGCCTTTCCATTCTAGCTTATCTTAATACCAAGCAAATTTATGGCTTAGATTGAGTGAGGCTGTGTACTTAAATATTGCGCCAACCTCTACGCTTCGAAATTTAGCCCATCTCTGTATTTCAACAGCAAACAGAGCGCGCATCCTCACCACACAGCCACCCGCACGTAGATTGAACTCACGAAGCATTGATTTTTTTAATGTTTGTTCCACCAGGATCGCTCCCTAATTATCAAAAGAGAAGTTTACCTGACCATTAATAAGAAATGATGGCGGACAATTCGAAAAGTTTGATAGAAGAAGTCAAAAGATTAGAGAAGCTATTCACAGTTCTCACTAAAGACTTGAAAAGAATAACCGAGCACTTTGTCAATGAACTCAAACGAGGTCTTTCAGTTGAAGGTGGAAACATTGTACGTTCATTAGTATATGGCCGGATTCTATCCGGCAGACCGACGTAAGCCAACTCTCCACAGCCAATGGTCCCAACATGGTGCATGGCCTTTCCCACGGGATACGAAACTGGAGAATACCTGGCCATCGATATGGGTGGTACGAATCTTCGTGTCTGCGAAGTCATATTGAAGGAGACAAAGGGCGAGTATGATATCATGCAGTCCAAGTACAAGATGCCTGAAGGTCTCAAAACCGGTACGGGAGAGGAACTGTGGGACTACATTGCCGACTGTATTCAACAGTTCATGGTACAGCATCATGGAGACACATTCAAGCAACTTCCATTGGCATTTACCTTTTCGTACCCAGCAACACAGGATTACATCGACCATGGAGTTCTACAACGTTGGACAAAAGGATTTGATGTTTCAGGGGTGGAAGGTTTCGACGTTGTTCCTCCTTTCGAAGCAGCTCTGAAAGCCAGAGTAGGTCAAACTAATCTGATAAAACCGCTAGCTTACGTCTAGTAGGGCCTACCAATCAAGCTTACGGCTCTCATTAATGATACTGTAGGAACTATGATTGCTTCCGCTTACACTGACCAGAACGTGAAGATGGGTTGCATCTTTGGAACCGGTTGCAATGCCGCATATATGGATCGCTGTGGATCGATCCCAAAGCTTGCGAACCGTGATCTGGACCCTGAACTCCCTATGACGATCAATTGTGAATGGGGTGCGTTCGACAACGAGCATATGGCTCTTCCACGTACATCCTACGATGTAACCATTGATGAAACGTCACCTAGGCCAGGCCAGCAAACATTTGAGAAAATGGTTGCAGGCCTATACTTGGGCGAGATTTTCCGACTCGTTGTGTTGGAGCTGCACAAGAAGCATCTTATCTTCATTGACCAGGATGTCAGCCAATTGAACAAACCGTATAATGTTGATACTGCGCTTCTCTCAGCCATTGAAGAGTATGATCAACGATGGAAGAATTGGTGATATGTCAAGCTAACTGCAAGTAGCGACCCGCATGACAACCTGTCGGACTCCAAGTCGCACATTCAAAGTACGCTCGGTATCCATGCCACTTTGGAGGAGCTTCAATTTTGTCGACAACTTGCCGAAATGATTGCAACACGAGCAGCAAGGCTCTGTGCTTGTGGGGTAGCTGCTATCTGCAAGAAGATGGGCTACGAGTCTTGTCACGTAGGCGCCGATGGCGGTGTATTCCATAACTATCCCCACTTTAGAGAACGTGTGTCTCAAGCATTGGGAGAGATTTTGGACTGGAATCCAGAGTTCACTGAACCTCCCGTGCAGTTGAAAGCGGCCGAAGATGGATCTGGTGTTGGTGCAGCGCTGATCGCGGCATTGACTTTGAAGAGGGTGAAAGAAGGTGGATATGCGGGAATCCGAGATCCTACTGCAATGTTGGGCGTGATGAATTAGATACCAATATACTGGCATGAATGTACAGGTAGAATTGTCAAAAAATGCAATGTGCGGATTTTTAGTCTAGCAAGACACCAAATTCAAATGTATCCTGATGAACTAGATCTGGCACACCCGTATGCGATCGTCACCAGTATGTTACACTGGCGCTATATCAGGTAATTGAGGTCAGAAAGAGTTAGGAATTGGTACAAATCCGAATGTATAAGAGTTCTGGTCAATGAGAAGATCGTCAGTCTCCATTTTTGCAAGGTCACTTCACAATATTACTGCGATATCCTCTGCGTCACTGACAAATTCAACATGGACGACTCCTTTAGTGAATGACAATTCTCGCCCTTTATAGTCTTGTTGCTCAGCCTATCTTTTTGCTAATTCTTCGTCAGTCATGAACTCAGCATCTACGTAATTTCAAGAATCCTCCGTTTGTTGGTGATCGTAATGAGTTGTCGCCGAATTGCACCCTGTCTATCCCTAGCCCCAGCAGTTAAGCTGTGAAAGGGGTAATCTTTGAACTGGACGGATGAGAGATGTTTCCTGAAGAATGAGTAGCAGCTTTATTTGAACCTGACGGAAGGGCATGAAGTGTTCGATGATGATGCCAGAAATGGTTTCCATTCCGCTCCAATTTGAACTCTGGCGTATCTTTTAGCATTTTGATATCGTAACCAGGAATGGGTTAAAGAATAGAGAGAAATCTGAGAAATGGTAGGTACGGATAGTACTTTACACAAAATCCTTGTTCTTCTCAAAATTCTGGTTTGCAGTTTTCTTTGTTACGATACTCTATGGTCCGCCACCCTCGGCACTAAATTCAGGTCGACTGCAGATAGAATATCGTACGGAGTAGTGAGACAGGTTAAGGCTGAGCGCGATCTCGTAGATCCAGTGGCGACTCCCGAGCTTCATTAATACACACCCAATACCTTGGATTTGTTGAAGTGACGGCTGCGGTACGGTACGAACGAGATCCGATGCCAAAACGAAGGCACACGGGTTCCGCGTTTTAGTGGGGTCTTCTCCATGTGGGCGCGAAATGGTTTCATATAGCATCATTTCCCGCGGCATAATTAATGGCACTCGGTATACCTTAGCTTCGGAATACGCTTTTCTTAAAAGGTGTCAAAGAGGAAGAACAAGCAAAGCACATGATTGATTGCGCTCTTCCGGACTAATTCAGGTTCAACTGCAGAGAATCAGCCAGGTCAGGGCCAAGCGCCATCTCGTTGGTCAAATGACGACTCCCGAGATTCATTAATCCACCACCAGTAACTTGCATTCTCGTCTCTTTGTGACGTCTAATCCCCCTTTCGCAGAGAACCATGCAACATCTTTCCTCTTGAACCCGCCATAAAAGCGCCGCACACCTCAATCCAACTTGCGACGACGCATCTCAGATCTAGCCTCCCGCATCTGTTAGTTGCCGCCCGCCTAACCCTAAGGCTCCATAATCAAACAGACCCTGCAATACAAGCTTCCGAACCGCGACGACTTTCAGCTCGCCACTTCGAATCCGTACGCGGATATACGCATTGCGGACATTTTTCTCCAGGCCAGCGCCTGCTGGCCAAGGCATCTTTAGGAATACTGCACTCCCAGTTCTTCTGGAATGGGCAACGTAAGCGGTAGAGTGGGGGACGAGGGGAGTGTTCTCTCCCTGCGGGACCAGACGCGATGTAAGTATTCCCTTTGCGATCGCTGTTTAGCCTTTACTGACGTGGCATCAAGTTTCCATTTCAAATATCACCATCTCGAATGCTAGAAACCGTACTCTCCTCACAATCACCCCGAACGAGTTCCCAGCAACGAGATACACAGCGAAACGAGACCTGGGTGATGACTATCCTGTCGAGTTCATACTAGTGAGTGTATTTATGATTCCGGAAGTTGAGCATTTGGTTAACCTTGTGGCAGGATCCTGAAACGTCTTCTTCGCCGACTCCTTCATTCCTTCTTCGCCTTATCAACGAAGATGAACTTACCTTCAACTTCACCTTCGTCTTACGTCAGGACACGTCATTACACCAGGTAGACAGTGGCGGATCGGCTGAGCAGAATAGTCCAGGTGATACCGTCATTAACGGTCTCACCTTTATCTTCGCGCCGACATCCAAAGATGTGGAGAATATTGCCACCAGGGAGTTACATGCTGATCCGAACCTTCACAAGAACAATCCGAATGTGGACTTGGTTGGCGACTTCACTACTGCTGGCAGTGCATCTGTGCAGTCTTCCTGGTCGTGGAAGTGGAAACCACCGAGGACATCTGAAGATAAAGGCAGTGGATGGCGAACTTGTTGCAGCTTTGTCGAATATGACCAGCGGTATCACAAACTAAGTCCTTTGGCGAATTTTTCTTTCTGGGTTCAAAGTAGGTACCTCAATCTACATTCTTCGGTCATGAACTTACCTGTACCAGATCCGCGAACCGTTGGAAGCCCCAAGTCTCCATCTCCAAGACTTGAAGTTCCTGGACAGAGATTGAGAGCTCCATCCGCACAATCGATTGACTCTCGCGTTAGCGATTCTGATGGAGAGACTAGGGATATTGCTCCTACTGCGCAGTCTCCAGGCATCGCACCGATCCCCGAAGATGGATTGGGATTGGTTCCAACTATGACATCCAACACTGCTGCTTCTTCTACTACAGCAAACGCGCAACAAGTCAAGGTCGATGTTTCTTGTCCTCGACCAGGTGATGATGTGAGCGCGGTTGAAGATGGACCTGTATTTCGAGCGACGATGAAAGCTATGGAGCAGAGAACTGGCAGTATGAAAGCAAAATGGAAAAAGGTTCTCCGAAGAGCCGAAGCAGCACTTGAAGCCAGGCACGCCAGTACCGATGCAACTGCTGGATTGATAGATGCGCTACGAGAGGTATCTGCTTCAACTTCAAGTGCAGTTCAACCCGCGATGGAACATTACTTCGACAAGATTGCCAAGGAAGTCCTATCAAATGAACGAACTGATACCGTAAACCTTCAGAAGATGATCATTGATCCTGTTTCTCGGCTTTATCATAACGATATCAAGCAGGTGGAAATCAAGAAAGCCGACTTTGATCAAGAGAGTAAAGAATACTACGCATATGTTGGTCGTTATTTAGGTCAGCGTTCCGATTCACTCAAGGATAAGAAGCGAGAACAGCAGACTGATACAAAGTTTGCGGTCAAGCGTCGGAATTTTGAGCTCAAACGATTTGACTATTCTTCCTTCATGCAAGACCTACACGGAGGTCGGAAGGACCAAGAAGTTCTCTCGTACCTAACCAAGTACGCTGATGCTCAAACAAAGGGCTTCCTTGCAACGTCGAGGAAGATGGAAGTTATGCTTCCACAGTTGGATGCTCTCAGTTTGGAGGTTAGAGAAGTCGACAAAGAGTTCCAACTTCAGAGAACCGCACGAGAAGAGAAGAGACGCGCTTTAGAGACCAGTGCACCGGCTTTCATTGAACCTGACAGCCATGGATTTCCTTTCCTTCCTTCGACACCTGGAGGGCAAACCATTGGACGAGTTGAAGGGATACCAGTTCGATCAGCTAGCCAAGGTTATCGGACTGTTGCGGCTGGAGGTAATACATCGAACGGTACAGCTGGTAGTTCAACTTCACAACTTTCCGCTAACACCGTATCACCGGCCAATGTATTGGGAACCAGTCCTGGATCCAATAGGTTTAAAGGTTATCGAGATCTCGAGGACAGAGATTCATCAACTATCGGTGATGGAGCACACCGTAAGGAAGGCTTAGTTTGGGCACTAAGCCGACCTGGAAGTCATGTTGATCCGAAGGGATTGAACAAACAAGCTTGGCACAAGTATGTCTGCCCTACAATTTACGCCTTTTTGACCGTAACTTACTTGATCTAGATTTTGGATTGTACTGGACGGAGGAAAACTGTCTGAGTACACTAATTGGAAGCAGAAGCTTGACTTGCACATGGATCCGATTGATCTTCGTATCGCATCAGTTCGGGAGGCTCGCAATGCTGAGCGACGATTTTGTTTTGAAATTGTTACTCCATCATTCACCCGTGTCTATCAAGCAACTTCAGAAGACGATATGAAAAGTTGGATTTCAACCATCAACAACGCATTACAGAGTGCTGTTGAAGGGAAAGGTGTACAAAGTCAACCCCCCATAGAAACCACTCCACCTTCTGGAAGTTCTGGATCGATTAGAAAGGATATTGCTTCTGTTCTCACTGGAAAGAGTGCATCTACTGGTCATCGAAGTGGTCATGGCCCATATGGTGGCAAAATGCCTAATCGGAATGCAACAGTAGGCGAACGACCAGTCTCTAGACCACAACAGACACCGGAAATCTCTGAATCATCTCAACGACTGCTCAAGCAAATCCGAGATGCTGATCCTGCGAATTCCACATGCGCAGACTGTGGTACAGACCAGAAAGTTGACTGGGTGTCTATTAATCTCGGTATCGTCATATGCATTGAGTGTTCTGGCATCCACCGCAGTCTGGGCACGCACATCTCGAAAGTACGTTCCGTGACGCTTGACACCAACTCCTTCACACCGGATGTAATAGAAGTTCTCCTTAAACTGGGCAATGGAATCTCGAATTCAATCTGGGAGGCCAAATTATCTTCAGGGAACCAGCCGACTGCAGTATCGAAGCCAACGCCGCAAGCAAACCGCGAGACCCGCCTTAAGTTCATCACGGCAAAGTACGTTGAACGAGCCTTTGTCCAACCCATCTCCGCAACCCTCAGTCATTTCTCCACAGCCGACGAAACGCTGCTAGCATCGATCAAAAAGAACGACATCACGAACGTGTCCTACGCCCTCGCACTGCGCGCCAACCCAAACGCACAAGACAAAAGCCGGTCCACACACGCCGTCTTCCTCGCGCTGGCGGCCGCCGACCCCGCAGCACCATCCCCAGCCTCAACCAGCCCGCAGCCGAGCCCGAAGCCCAGCGCGCCGGCCCGCCCGCTGACGGCCGGCGGCGGCCCCGGCCCGGCGCCGCAAGTCGCACCTTCGCCCGCGTCCACCGCTCCCCGCAAGCCCTTCGCCGTCGCCGAGCTGCTGCTGCTCAACGGCGCGGACCTGCCGGCGGCGGCGGCGGCGCCGATCCCGCTGTCGGCCGCCGCCCGGGCCTACCTGCTGTCGAAGGCGGACGCCAAGGTCGGCCGCAAGCCGGTGGCGGCGAGCGCGGGCAGGGCGCCGTCGGCGGCGCAGACCGGCCCGGCGCTGTCGCCGCCGCCGCACGCTCTGCCGGCGTCGTCGCTGCTGCCGGGCCCGGCGCTCGACCCCGATGACGCTGGCGGTGTCGGCACCGGCGGCGATACGCTGACTGCGTTGCCGGTGTTTGGGAGTGTGCGTGAGGAGAAGATGCGCAATCGCATCTCCAAGGATGGGAAGCTGGTGAGGAGTGTTAGCGGTGCAGGTGGAGGGGTGTCGTGAGGGGCGGGAGTGTACGATGGGGTCGTTGCGTTCTGGGTCTTGTATTTGTGAATGATTTTTGAGCAGGCTCCCGCTGCTTATATGTGAGGTTGGATGGATATGGGTTGATTGGGTTGAGAGCGCAGAGCTAACGGCGTTGGGTTGCGTAGAATGACGCTCGATAAAGGATGGAATCTGGGCATGCTGGGCCTGGACTTGCTACTTGACGGACTTAATATGTAATGGCACGACGATGATTACGATGGCTTTTTGGGTAAGGAAATACCCAGGAGCGTAGATGATAAGATGGCTGGAGTGGTTTCTGATGGTGTATTAAAAGCGTAACAGCTGTCTATTCATATCACGTTGTTTTGCTTGTACAAGTTCATATCCAATCCAAGGTTAGTTCACAAGGATGCTATCGAGTGTACTCGTAAATTGAGCTCTTTTCTTCCATGTTAACAACTTTCAAGCCAGTTTGATATTAAGATTCAAATTGCAATGACGCGGCGGGCGTACAATTACTGGTAGACGACCGAGCAGAGACAGTCTCGGGTACTGAGCAAGGTTGTATTACCATTTAGGATTAAGCCGCATGATAATTCGATCAAATAGACATCATACGCAGAACTTGAAATGAATATAGTGCAAGTGTTCCGTTAAGACAGGAATTCGGCTAAACCAGACGGTCATGGCAACGATGAGAATCTTCCTTCAGGACTCGGAAGCAAGGTCAGCCAAATCCGTTGGGTTAATTACGGTAGAAAGGCACTGAGTAACTTTGTAGCACTGATTCCTGTCATGAATTGACTCATTTGAAGTGTTATTTAAGTCAAAAGGTGAGGATATCATTCCGTAAGTGACACCAGAGTCGCACTGGGAAGCGCATACTTTTCCACTTTGGAGGTAGTCTAAGAGCCTTGACTTTTAGACACGGAAAGAATTTAATGAGCCTCTTGCGATCAATCTCGCGATTGACGTTTCCGGTACATATTCGTTCGCTCTCAGCTAGAGTGGTGAGATCTGATCCGATTTTGAAGGCTGTGTTGGTGTGGCTGGGGGCTGAGACAACGAATTTCCATCTTTGCAGCACATTGGTTGAACGCTGATGAGTTGGCAGACAAGAACCACTTCAAACCTTCAGACGTCGCCCCAGCAAAAGCCTTCACCATTCCTCCAACTCCTTTCAGCGCCTATCCGCATTTCCAACCCGTTCGCCAGCTACAATTATAGCCGCCACCCGCCGAAATCTGCTTGATTCTATTCCGATTTGCCGCCATCACAGTTCTTCCAGCCAATCGCCGAACTCTGTCAGCCGCCAGCTCATGGTCCACGCTTTACTCCGTCGAACTACCACTTACCCAATCCACGTGGTTGCTGACGGTCCCTACCACCAAGGATAAGTCTGGATATTATGCCTGGCTGTCGGTAGAACCATGTTCTTTACCGGCGGCTCGGACTCGAGAAGGCGGAGGAAAGAAGTTGAACGAGATCGTGATCGCGATCGTCGGAAAGACAACAGAGATCGAAGACCAAGAACTTCAGCTGGATCGGTGACGAGAGTATCTTCATCGTCTATTGCAAGAGGTAGAGAAAGAGAAATCGAAATCGAATCCGAACGAAGACGAATAGTATCACCTCCTCGAGAACCCCGAGAGACTCGAGATCCTACAATGTCTACCGAAGTCGTACCGGAGATGCAACGAAGACCTTCAGCAACAGGTTCCTCCAATTATCCCTCATTCTCGCGAGCACACAGCAAAGAAACATTTGGTAGCAGAGAGGATGTTTCCAATCCTAGGCCATCACTCTATACACCCGATCCAACGGATCTAGACACTCCTCAAAAGAGACCTACGACAGTCACACCTCCTCGTGGTGATGCTCCTCCTAGTCCACCACTTACAGCTGCAGGTGATCCAGAAGTTCGTAGAGTACGCAGTGGAACAAGCATCAGGAGGAATACACCAGAAAAGTTGAACTTGAATACTACTCGCCGTGGTAGTCTGGATACCACAGTCAAACCTTCGACTACAAGATCGAAAACCGCGAAGTACATACCAACCGAAAAACAAACATCCGAAATACCAAATCTACGACAGTTTGCAGATGTTAGCAACAAGCAAACATCTCCAAACACAAGCTCTTCAACTACGCCAAATACCAATCTACAAACAGGAGTTTCCACAGATATTCCATCACAGGAGACTACCACTGCTTCGATGACGGCCTCGGATGCTACACCTGTACCTCGATATAAACCACCGGAACAACAATCTGCTCCAGTTCCACCAAAACCTGCTGCTGCTGCTGCTGCTGCTGCTGGTGTCGCCGCTGTTGCTGTCACTGCGCAGTCATCACCATCATCTCTAGCAGATCAATCTCCTCGTACTCCTACTCCTCACGATTCAATTTTTCCACAAATCCCACCTGGCGTAAAATATCCACCCAACATTGATGTTTTGAATTCGTCCGGATATATGAGTCCTTTCACTCAGTCTATGCCAAACAGTGCAGCGGCTCCTCCACCACCTCCACCACCTGCAACTGTAGAAATTCCTCGAGTTGATTATTTACTTCAGAATGGTGGTCTCACTCATATTGTTCCGAAACGATTTCTTTACGCATCATCTTCAATTGCGGCAAATTATGCATCTCAACCGTATACCTCACCTGGAGCATTTGTACCACAACCAACATTACCTATCGACATCACCAAAAACCTCTTTGCACCTTTCCAAAATACACTTGATGATTATTTGAACGTAATCACCAAGAATGGATCACTAGCAGTCGCAACTGGATATCGATCCGTAGCTCGACGATTACTTGATCGACTTGAGGCAGTATTCAATCGTAATATATCTTCAGAAACTTGCGATTGTATTATTTGTCGAAATAATCCTCCAATTCAACCTTCACATCAAGATGATGTAGATGGAGTGAGTTGGGGAGAAATATTGGAATATGTTTCAGGTCGACGTGAATTACCTTCTTGGCCTCCATTTGCAATTACACCAGAAATGCAATCAAAGCAAGGATTGGGTTTGGGAGTAGATGCAGATCTAGCGGCACCCATGCAAAAGTTGGATATCGATGTTCCGGATGAATTTCGAGAACATTATATTCGACAGAGTAAAAAGACCAAAGATGCCGTACAGGCATGGTTAGCAAGTCAACCTGAGCTTCCATCTAGTCCACCGCAAGAGGTGGATGATGAGACTCTCTGCTTCGCAATGCTCACCCATCTAGAACCTACAGATCAACGAGTATTTGCAGCTCTACTTAAAGGTATGCAAACTCTTCCAAACAGTAGAGCACCGACTCCGGCAACATCTGCAGGTCAAGCGAAGCCGGAATTAATCTCGAAGACTTGTCATGCCTTACAACGACTCTATCGACTACAAACCCTTCCACGCGACCCAGAATGTGCTCTTTACCTTCTCAAGTACCCTGCCATTCACGCAGTGCTTGCAACCCTGGCAGCCATCTCAGCACAAGAATGGGATATTTTGATCTCTGGTCGGTTCGATGGATTCCTCTGGTCAGGAGCAGACAGCCCACAACCAACTCCGAACGTCAATCTACTCTCAAGAGGTCCTTCGCGCGGTCCCACACCCGTAACACCGGCGTCCGCACCACGCACACCCTTCTCCACAGGGCAGAACTCACCAGCCAAAGCCCCACCGCCCGGCACGCCCGCCGCTCCGCCCAGCCGCGCCGCCGGCGCGCCCGTGCAGATGGACGAGGAGACGGAGATCGCGGTGCTGGCCGAGGTGGAGCGCGAGATCTACGCGGGCATGGACGCGCTGGAAGACGCGTTCGAGGCGCTGCACGCGAAGGCGGAGCGGGTGCGGGAGGTGCTGCGGCAGCGGAGCGCGGGGCTGGCGCGCGCGGCGAGCGTGCGGCGTGGTGCGGCGGCCGCGGCCGTCGGCGAAGTCGTCCCCGACCCGGCTGCGAAGATCGGTTCGCCGGATCCGGGGCTGGGACTGCCGCTTTGGGGCTGGGCGCGGGAGCGCGACGATGAGAGCGTTTGGGAGGATGTGAGGAGTGATCTTGGGCCTGATGACTCCGCGAGCAATATCAGTATGCGGAGAAGGAGGAGGAGGCATGGTGGGACGAAGGGTAAGGCTCGTACTGCGACGGTGGAAGAAGCAGATGAGGGAAGCGAGACGGGTGAGGAATGGCGGAGAGGCAGGAAGTGATGCTGATTTCGGGGTTTTGTTCATGGCACCGGAGTTTGGATGTGTGAGAGGATGGGATGCGATTGCATGTTCTCCTTTGATCTGCCTGGAGCACGACCAAAACGCGATTCATGGGACATGATGATTTGACATACGAGCATTGGCATCTGGATATGACTACCTATGCATGACAGAGTATCTGGTATGACTCTTTGTATCAAGAGCAACAACAATATGGTTTCGGAGAGGAGTTTTAGTGGGCGGCTATTTAGTCGACTTCAACAACAATGACAATGAAGGACTTTGATGCTTTCAACAGCAATCTCCAATGTCTTGCATGGCGACTCGAACATCTGAAACATGCGACGGGTTATTTTCGTTTCTAACGGCTTTACAGGGCTGATATTGATGGGGTTGGCGATGAATGATTGGATGAAGACCGGCGTTGTTGCCTTGGCAGCCTCAACCCCCCACCCAAATCTTCCTTCCGGGTTCGATTGGTCAAAACAAATCAAATAAATCCTCCGTTTTCATTCCCGCCTGTTGCGCTGTTACTGCTAATTAATTCCTACTGTTGTCACTCGAGTCCGTTTTGCATGCTGGCTTTGCTTGCTTGCGCTCTTCTTCACTCCATTTGAGCTTCGACTTCGCTCATTTCGCTCTTCATTCAGCTTCTCTCTTTTCTGCTAGCCCTTCTCGTCAACCACTTCCTTTCATTTCCCATTTGGACCTGTCGTCCTTCCACGCCTTTCCTTTTGTACTCAAGCTGCCGCAAGTACAGACCACCTTCAGGCCTTCCCAGCAACACGCACGCAAAAGAGTTGAAACGTCCAAGCCATAATAACCGATATTTCTTCGTTCTAGCTCGGAAGAGAGCTATGTCATGACCATTGTGTTAAATCCACCACGCGGGGAGAGATAACAAACTGTTGTTTTGCTTACTCTGCTACAACACTCCCTCCTACCTTCCTCTACTTACGAACTCGAATTTCACTTCCGCACTCGAATTTCCCTTCCACGCATCTTCGAACAACGGCATTGACGCGGTACAACATACTTTGATGGTGGTTCAGAAGAGGGGAAGTTTCGAAAACACCATATTGAGATCTTCTACTCTACACACAACGTTGCATCAAGAGGAACCTCGAGTATTGGATCGCGGATCTGCTGCATTCAATAATCTGCACTCTTGTTCCGCACTGTTGTCTTCTTGAGACACGATCGCTCTTTAAAGCGATTCGTAACTCGACACGAAAGCATCACCACTTCCACTTCGGAACGTGGAATCGCTAGAAGCCATCGCGACTCTACCAAAGAAAAGCAAGTCTCGTACGGAGAACCACTTCAAGTCGAATTACGTACCCACTATCCTTCGCGTACGGAGAACTACTTCGAGTCGAATTACGTCCTCACCTTCCTTCACGCGCGGCCACGAATGGCGCCTTCTCCCGAAATGATGTCCGGCGATATCGATCCATCCACCCTCTATGACAAACAAATTTGCATTGGCGGTGGTTCTTTTGGCAAGGTATACAAAGGCTTGGACAGACGTACTGGTCATCCGGTTGCCATCAAGATCATTGACGTTGAAAATGCCGAAGACGAGGTAGACGACATCATTCAAGAAATTTCTATTCTGTCGGAGCTACAGAGTCCCTATGTCACCAAGTATTACGGCAGCTATCTCAAAGGTAGCGATTTATGGATCATCATGGAATTCTGCAGTGGAGGAAGCTGTGCTGATCTCATGAGACCCGGTCTTATCCCAGAAGAATACATTTGCATTGTATTGCGCGAACTACTACTTGGTTTGGAGTATCTACATGGAGACAACAAACTTCATCGAGATATCAAAGCTGCTAATATTCTTCTGGGAGCAAATGGTCAAGTCAAACTCGCTGATTTTGGAGTTTCCGGTCAACTATCTCAGACAATGACCAAGAAGAATACCTTTGTTGGTACACCGTTCTGGATGGCTCCCGAAGTTATCAAACAATCCGGTTACGATCACAAAGCTGATATCTGGAGTTTGGGAATTACTGCTTTGGAATTGGCAAAAGGTGAACCTCCGTATAGTGAGATTCATCCCATGAAAGTACTATTTCTAATTCCAAAGAATCCACCTCCACAACTCGAAGGCAATTTCAGTCCACTATTCAAGCAATTTGTAGAGGATTGTCTACAGAAAGATCCTCACAAAAGACCCAGCGCAAAGGAGTTACTCAAACATCCTTTCATTCGACGAGCAAAGAAGACAACGTATCTCACTGAGTTAATCGAGAGGTATGAGCGATGGCAGGTGAAACATGGAGATAAGGATAGAGAAGATGACGATGATGCGAATGAGCCAGAGCAAAGTAGTCCTGGAAATGAAGATTTGTGGGATTTCGGTACAATCAAACCCATGAATGGAAGGCCTCCAGGTTTGAAAGCTATGAATGCAGCCGAAACAAATGCAAGAAGTGGACAGAATTCACCAGTTGAGAGTGGTAGTCCGAAGAAGTCGGGACGAGTAGGTGTTGAGAATCAGAGGAGAGTACCATCTGGAAACACGATTCGAGCGAAACCATTACAATCAACACCTCCTCTATCTCCTACGAGGAAACCTGTTCCATCATCGAATGTTCAGTTCTCACCAACTCAGGCAGCGAGTATACCTCTACCTCCATCACCTGAAAAGAGTCCACCTTCTCCTACTCGGATAGTACCAACATCTCCAATGAAGCCATTGTCTTCAAAGTCAACTCCGCAAAAGAGTTTGCCAGCTCTACAGTTAGATGGTTTATCCAGCTTTAATGTGGATGACGATTTCCTACAACAGGCAATTGCTGCAGATATGGCTTCCATGAAACTCAGTCAAGTAACTCCTCAGAAGATGAATATCAAAGCAACAGATGAGAGACCGGTGTCTCCAACAAGAATACCACAGCAAGTTCCACCAAGTCCAACACGAACATCAAATCAAGTTCAAAAACCTTTACCATCAGTTTCTCAACAACCACTTCCAGTATTTTCACCTACGGCCGTTTCAACTCAACCACCTCGTAAAGTCAACTCTCCTTTAAAAGAAGTACATCAAGCTAGTCGTCAATCTTCGTCAACAGGAGTTACAGCATCACCAATATCCCAACGGGACTTCGCAGCAGGACTTCCGTCCAAACCCACACCACCACCAGCACCCACACCGCAACAAGCACTCAGCACACCATCCAGCACGCGCCCATCCAACCCCCAAGAAGTCACCGCACTGAACTCCGTCGTCCTCCCAGCCCTCGAAGCCGCGCTCCATCGCCGCACCGCCACGTTAAACGCGCTCCTCGCCCGCAGCGCCTCCTCATCCGCCTCGTCCTCCCGCGCCGCCACGCCCTCGACGCCGTCTTTCCCGCCGCACCTGTCCGATAGCGCGGCGCGCGCCGCCTCGCCCACGCTGCCGCGCGCTGCGGGTGCGGCGGCCGCGGGTGCAGCGGTCGCTGGGCCGGGCCAGGCTCGCCAGCTGCAGGAGGCGCATGAGAATGTGCGGAGGCTGGTTGGGCGGGTGGCAAGGCTCATGCGTGAGATCGATGATGTGGATGGCAGGTATCCTGTTGGGATGGGTGGCGGCGTGGAGGGGTTTCTGGAGGGGTTTTTGGAGGAGGTGCTTGTGCGGGTGGAGGAGGAGTAGAGTGTCGTGGATTGGTAGTGTTTGGTGCAAGCTGCGGTTGGAATTGGGATCGCAATGCGAGGGATGATTGAGCCTGGGTAGTATGGAATGGGTGAATGGATGGATGAACGGATGAGGGTAATGTTAGCCTCTCCGCTGCTTGTCACTCAGTCAGTTACGTCTTATATCTTGTAGGCTTGTCACCCAATAATGAGCTAGGAGTAGACGAAATGGTTTTTATGAAATTGGAAAGCGACAATATATCTACGATACTTTGATACGAGGTTGAATTCGCATACAGTCGGATCTTGATGGCGGAATACTGCATACAACGATTATAGCAATAATTTTCGCTGGTTTCAATTAATCAATTGGTGTTCACCAACTACTGTCAACTCTCGATGACGCGATGCAATTCAAACACCCCCTTTTTGATCAATACCAGCGAACTTCACGAGTTTATATCAACCCCTCGATCAAAGAATAATCAATAATCTGACACACTGCGACAATAAATACTGGATAGAGTTCATGGTAGAGCAATATGAGCAGTAGCTAGAGCCTCAAATGGCTATCAACCTCTCCTTTACGGTTGGCTAGATCACCAGAGCTTGATTTCTCAACGTCAGCAACCATATTGTGTACCGCTGCTTTAGGAAAGCGAAAATCCAACCTCAACAACAGCCAATTTTGCTTCCTTCGGAACCGGCCCTTGATTTGAGCTCTCAATGGATCCATTTTCAAATGAAACATACAGGCGGAAATGAGCCTAGAGCACTTCCGGAACCCAAAAGATGAGAATTTGAGTCCAAAAATGGAGAATCAAGGCATTGAAGAGCTAGATTTTGATGCGGTAGTTCAACTCCATACAAGTCCGCTTATATAAGATGAAGAGGAGGATATTGACGAAGATCAAGACCTTGAAGAGTTTGCACTATCTCCTGCAGAAGCTCTAGCAGCAGTTAAACTCCTAATGAGGTTCAAACAGCGTGAAGAAAGCTCAACACGAGAGAACCTACTTCCTTAAACAACCTGATAACAGATTGACCTCTGTTTTTCGGCGGTAAATCTGCCACTACGGAGGTATACCCCAATCGTAGGCCCTGTCTAGGCCTGTGCTGCACTGTAACTACCCTGTAACTACGGAGTATGATCGATTGGATCGGGAGCCCGGAACGGGTAGCACGGGGCAACTTTCGCTGGTAAAAGCGGGAAACCTGGCCAATTCCTTTGAGGCGAGTATCGAGCTGTTTGCCGTTAGCGCCGCAGGACCGGTCGGGTGGCGCTCCCGACAGACGCGGGCTAGTGCGCTTCGCTTCGCCCTACAAGCTTTCGATCTCCGCAATCTCCATAAGTAACAAAGCATGCCACACCAGTTCCGGTTTCTCGCTACTTCGTTAAGGACAAGCGAGTTCCCTGAGCTTTAAGTCTTGGGGGTTGCCTCCGTCTCAAGCCTGTGGTTCTCTGAAACTGTTGCCAAAGCTTTTGGGCCGTTGAGTGAGATGGACTCAGTCACCATAAATACCGATGTCGAGAGCAAAACCGGTACCGGCTACACGGTGACTTTGCAAGAGACGAAAGAGGATGGGAATGTCGAGGAACGGCAGCAGCGGCAGCAAAGACAGGATCGTCCAAAGTTCGAGGTATGCCTTGCCAATTGCTCTTCCCTTTTGATGTTCGTTGGCTGATCGCACAATTTCCTAGATATTCATCAACCTTCCGTCCTCGATCAACTTCGAACTTATTATCCAATCAGCATGGGAAGCGTGCGCCTTCACTTTCCAGTTCTCTTTATTAAATGGCGGTCCGGCTTCGATGGTATACGGTTGCATCCTGGCCCTCTTTGGAAGCGTTTCGGTTGCGCTATCGCTCGCTGAGATGGCCTCTATGTACGTCTGCATGCCTACTAACTCAATTGCTCTTGTTTGACCACCCACTTCAGTGATCCTATCGTTGGAGCCCAGTACCGGTGGTCGGCCAAGTTCGCACCCTTTGCGCCTCGGTTCTGGGGACTCGTTCAAGGTAGGTGACATTGTTAGACACTTAAAAGAGAGGAAATCAAGAGCCTTACTCTATTTTAGGATGGCTCACTATTTTCGCATGGATGTTCTCCGCTGCTGCCAGCCAGGCTACGCTGGCAAATACTATCTCAGCCCTTATCATCTTTAACCGCCCAGACTATAATCCGGCCATCTGGCATACAGCCATGATCATGTGGGGGCTCATCCTTGTTGCCGTGCTTTTCAATCTCTACTTCCGGAAGCTATTAAACGGCTTCGAAACCGTAGGCGGCATTCTTCACGTTGTGATGTTTCTCGTCGTGATTATAACCTTAACCGTCACGGCGCAGCGCAGCACCGTCGACTTTGTGTTCAAAACACTGGTGACTGGCGTTAGTGGTTGGACCAATCCCGGAATATCCTTTGGTATTGGCTTATTGACAGTTGTCTTCCCGGTAACAGGTTAGATTAATTGCGGTTAAACCTCTATGTAAATCTGCTTACTTTCGACAGGCGCCGATGGACTCCTCCATATGAGTATGAGAGAGCTACATTCGCTTTACAGGGCGCTAACCTGGTGGTACAGGTGCTGAAATCATCAAAGTCAAGACCCGTGCCCCGTATAGTATTGTCTTCTCGACCGTATCCAACGCCGTCATGCAGTTCGGCTTCGTGATTTGCCTTATGTTCACAATCGGCAACCTTAACGAAGTTACGAATACAAATACCGGTGTACCGATAATCGAGGTTTTCTACTTAGCTATCAACTCGGTTGCTGGGACTAGTATTCTTATCTCGGCGGTCTGCGTAATTTTCTTCGTTGCGCTCTTCAACAACCTCGCTTCAGTCTCACGACTGACTTGGGCCTTCGCGCGTGACGACGGCCTACCGTTCTCGAAAACATTCGCTAAAGTTGGTCTCGCTCTAGCCTAGGCGACTACTTAGTGCTGACTTCCTTTAGGTAAACCGAAAGTACAAGATACCAGTCAACGCTCTCGCTCTTGTGATAGCAGTGTGCTTTATCCTATCGCTGATTTATATCGGTTCGTCTACGGCATTCAACGCGATTATCTCGCTGACGGCCATCGCCCTGCACGTCTCTTACATTTTGCCTATTACATTTATCCTACTGAAGAAGATTCGTCGTCAAGAAATAGAGTTCGGTCCTTTCAGACTCGGCAAATGGGGTGTCCCCATTAACATATTCTCCTTGGTTTATCTGTTCTTCGTTATCACCTGGATGCCATTTCCCACGGAGCTTCCGGTGACGGCAGCTAATATGAACTACGCAGGACCGATCCTGCTACTTGTCATCATCGGCGCGGTTCTCGACTGGTTTATTAGCGGACATAAGCGGTTTAGGTTCCCTGTCGCGCGGCTGAACTCGGAGTAGAATACCTGCTTTGTTGGTACAAATTGATTTCGTCCTGACCGGTCTGGAGGTTCCGCTGAAGATGGCCAAGCAGCAGACGCGGAATGAAGAACGGAGTGGATCATGGAGAGACAGTTCGAGGGTATCTTGGGAACCAATTGGAAGATCTCAGATCTGTACTGAATTTGGCTCAGAAGCTACAGAATGAACTTGGCAACGCCATCTCTGCTTCCCAGTCTCTTATGCCCTGTTTGAGAAATGTTTCTCTTTTAAACAATCTTATGGCATATTGACCCCATTTTTGGTGATTTATTACGCCGTTTTCGGGGGTCTACATGCCCACAGAGGCCGTAACTGCCAAGCCTGCCTAATATTTCGCCATTTGTACCCTAGCAACTGGTACAGCCCCCTGGATTCAAAGGCGGACGAAAATAGACCTCACTTCGCTATCACCCAGCGCCTCCAGCACGGCTTCTCACTCCCTTCCTCTATTTAGAAGGCTTCCTCCTTCCTTCCTTTATCACTGCCTCACCGTCACTTCCCGCCCTGACGCCTCATTATCTTCCTATACAAGACTTAGGCTTTGCTGTAGATTCTAAGCCCTTCGAACCGGCAGCTGATCCTAGGCTTCTCAATGGGCCATGCGCACATTGCAGCGACTTTTCGTTGGGGTAACTTCAATAGACTAAGAGTCATTTTTAAGCCGAAAAGAGACGGTATATTACTGAGTCCGGTATCAATGCCATAGGAAATTGAGCCCTGGATGGGTACAATGTGATTACCGGCTCGTCACGAATATAACTATATGTAATGCACTTAAAAGATTGGTCGTTTCCGATGTAAATTTGAGTGGCTGCGCTGAAATCATATTCTAAGCCGGCCCCAGCGCCTGCAAAGGCCTTAGAATTTACAGCACCGCTCAAACAAGACCTTAAAGAGAATCAACCACAAAGGGAGCTAAAATTGCATTGCCTCTCTTCATGCGTCGCTTTCACAAACGGCCCCAAGCGCCCTTATTTCAGCCCCTTAGAATCGTATATAGTAATTGCTTCACCCAGAGCCCTTTCAGAAGGGTTCAAGATCGCTCAATTGACTCCATTTACTCTGTTTGTTTGCGATATACGCGATTTTCACTCTCTAGAGTCGATCGATTCGCATTGCCAGTTTTTATATCCTTCGTATTCTTAGATCTCGACCAGATATAATGCGTTTCCCTCAAGATATTCCTTCTTTTGCTATCGTATTATTTCTACTCTTGCGTATCGCATTGTCTAGTCAGACATGCTACTACGCCAGTGGTCAAGTCGCCCTGGACGATATTCCATGTCCCGAATCCAATCATTGCTGTCCATCCGGTGACACATGCATGAGCAACGGCTTATGCCGAGATAGTAACAATTTCAACAATGGAGCGAACGCGACTCTACCCGATGGGAAAACATACAACTTGACGGGTCTATACAGCGCAGGATCCTGTCAAACTCCAAACATTGAAGATTGCTCACTGAGCTGCGCTAATAGTAAGATTCCTTGTAGCCATCTACTGACACGCCGATAGATGCTAACAATGCTGTATAGCATCTCAAAGTTTGGATCCGTATATTTGGTCTTGTAACAACGAGTTGACAAGCTATTGCTGCCACGCTGCCGGCACTAGCTTAGTTCCCCAATTCGACTGTTGTCAGAACGAGACCTTCAGTCTACCCTCTCCAATTGCTCTTGCCGTCGTCTACTCCTCGTCAACAAGCTTCTTCTCATCAGCCACGTCCATGGCATCGAGTTCAGCTATGGCTACATCAAGTCCTTCATCGGTTAATAGTGCAATCCCAGGTGGTGCAATCGCTGGTATAGTCATCGGTGCCCTGGCAGCAATATTTTGCAGTATAGGAATCATGTATTGGATACTACGACGTAAAAGAAGGAACTTTTACTTGATGAAGGAACACCCGTCCATCCAAAACGCAGATTATAAGCCCAATAGTATATACGAAATGGTTAGTAGTAGAGAGGAACCAGCTATAGAACTAGACTGTCAGGAAATGCCAGCTGAACTACCGTCATGTAAACCTTGAAGCGGACTCACTCAACGTGAGTAGATATGGAAAATATAAGGTAGTTATAGGAACGGAAAAACTATCGGAGGGCTCACAGGCTAATAAGAGCGAGGGAAGACTACCAAAGACGGTAACCGCTGGTGTCATGGTAGGTGCGGTGGAGTCAGCTGGTGATGGTTATATCTTACCCTTCCACACCACTTGTACTTAGCAACAACATCGAAATTCAATCAATAATCATCATCATGATCACGGCTCGCTGACCATAACATAGGACGATAAAACGCTTTCCTGCTTCGACTAAGAAACTTGGCGTGTCCCTGTCCTAGTTTGATAAACGGCCACTTGGCTTATGTCCAATTATAGATCTCATATAGACCATCGAAGAATGTACCGTGAATGAGCTTGTTCTTGAGTAAAGCCGGTCTCCAAACCTACCATAATATAGTTCTCCCGCAATCACCCAACACACCATTACAACCCTTAAGGGAGCAAAGTACATGAACCGTACCCGCGGAGCATTTGACCGACAACCACAAATCCTCCAATGGCTGGAGTAGAAAACAAGAGAATGGAGAAAAACAAGGCGTATTGTGCCCACCACTTTAGAACAACATTGACAGACGCTACGACGACCGCGAACCAAAAAAGATTTGTAGCTAGCCACAGCATTATCCACACTCGCTGTGCTAAGGTGCTCTCTCCCCGTTGAAAGTTCGAGAGGCCACCTATTATACCAACAACACCACCACATACCGTCATTGCCACTAGAACACCGCTAATATCCAAAAGGGACCAGCCCAATAGATTATTTATCTTGACCACTTTCTGCGTCATTTGTGGCTTAGGGGAAGATCGTAAAAGCCAGTACCCGAGCCTCGTTACTGGGTGAATTGTCCTTTCGTAGGGATCGATGCCAGGAACGAAGAGCCCGTAGGTCTCTCCTTCATGAATACTCTCATCTTTATCGGTGACGACGACATAAGACGAAATATCCGGATGCTCTGAGTCAGGAGTTGACTGCACATGAGCTTTGCAAGAAATCTCGACATTTTGCTTGGTGTCAACCTCGGATGCGGAGGGTGGAATGGCCTTGGCTGGCTTTGCGCAGTCGATCATTGCAAGTAGCACTCCATCGCTGCCTTGCTTGAAGCGTACCTGCACAGATGTGTGCTCCTCCAAATTATTTCTCATCTCGGAGACGTCAAGGTTTCCAGAATCAAATTCAACAAGATCACCAACAACCCGAGCGTTTTTGAGGGTTTGAAGATCCTTCCCCGAGCGCTTTACGGCTTGTTCTAAAACGCGAGAATGGACAAGATAAACTGTCTCAAAGTCTGGACAGAACAGACAGCTCGTCAAATTCACCAATGACATGATAGCATATGGGGCAACAGTGAGCCCAAACGCAGCATATCCGAACCGAAGTATCTGGTGGTCTCGAGCCTTATAGAGCGAGGACAAAGCGTAAAGAAGCTGAACTATGGCGACAAGGACCTTCGTCGTGTTGTACGACATTCTGATGTTGAGATAGTCATAGTCGGGGCGTCTCTGTTCGACAAGCGCGTCTACGGGTACGGTGTATAGGCCATACCCTTCCGGCAACTCAAGATGAAAGTTCAGATCGTCATCATCATCCTTGGTTGAACTTGGATTGAAACCGCGTACTTTCCAAGTGTCGAGTCCCTTTATAAATATCCCTGACCGCTTGATGTCGGGTTTTTTGTCTTTCTGGGTTGTCAGTCAACTGCTAAGCCACATGAGTGTTACCTTGATGTGTACCTGCTGGTTGAGGTGCAGTTTGCTTTCGAGGTGAAATTATGACTGAATATTCAATGCTATCGCCATCGGCCGGTTTCCAATCGGCGGTTCGCCCGACCATTACCAACGCCCCAGCACGAGTTGCCATTTGAAGATTTGTCGGCGCAAAGGTCGCAAAGCTCAGAAGTGGATCGAGCGCAAAAAATAAGCCGCAAATGGGAAAGAGCAGACACAAAACAGTGTAAAAAAGTCCTATCCAAGTCGAATTGCCAGGCGGGCGTCGTATCGTAGCTGCATGCGCGAAGTAATTTGCGCCGAAAAACGTGATGATATCTGTCCAAGAGGTCGGAAAGCAGAGCTCGTTTGTGTTTTGATAATATGATGTCCCATTAGGCACGGCAATAGTTATGTTCCGCGAGGCTTGGGCTATGGCAGGGCAGGCGAAAATAACCAGAGCCAGCAAATAAGATATCAGTAAGTCCATAGCGCGCGAATCGAAGTCATTAGTCTTCCAAGTTTGAAGCGCATAAAAGACAGAGAGAAGAAGGAAAAATAAAATTTGGGGTGTGAAGCAGTGATCGCGTGGTCTCTTGGGCTGGAACTTAAGCCACCTCGAATACGATTGGAGTTTTGGAGATGGCTGGCGAGATTTTGCACCCTAATTTTGAGATTTTGCACCCTTCGAAGTACCGAAACTCGCCAATTCCGCCATAACATCACCATTCTGAAGGCTATTTTCTATTTAAATAACTTTTGTGGTATATTTTGAAGTCTAAATACCTGCTAGATATCGAGAATTAAGTTAAAATCGATTGTAATATTTGCGTTGTCAAAAGTTATGCTAAAAATGCCTTGCGACGTCTTAGCGGGGGTACCCTAATTTTAGCGGCTCCCTGGGCTAACCCCGGGGTACCCCCACTAATATTGTGTATCACAGTACGTCGTTGCCAGGCAACAGGGCATTATAGCATGACTTTTGTCTCGCACTCCCGTCGAAGTGCAGTACTAACGCTCCAACTTTGACACGCAATTCAATCACAACTTGAAATATTTTGAGGCTCAAAAATAATATGTAGCATTTCCTAAGGCTGAGCGTTTATTTGGATGTTTAAATTAGAAAAAAGCCTTCAGAATGGTGAC